>Ga0310786_10000348_pt1 | contig 75433 bp, 48 predicted proteins | sample AusTroGonzalo_MG_FD_203881 | JGI IMG/M metagenome (GOLD analysis project Ga0310786, IMG submission 203881) | Bovine rumen microbial communities from tropical cattle in Woodstock, Queensland, Australia - Gonzalo_03 (v2) (version 2) | ecosystem: Host-associated > Mammals > Digestive system >... | reverse complement strand
CGACAGTAACTTCTCTAACTCATGGACGCACCACTTCCCCGTTGCCACCGAGGTTGACTACTTCGGCCCCGGCATCAGTTATGCCACTTCGGCCTTCTCTATTGCTGCTACCATTGTGGGCAGTATCCTTGCTTCAATGGAAGAGATGAAATATTGGAAAAGCCCTGGAGTGGCTACATCCAAGGTGGATATTAGCAAGGACGATGGATGGAATGCGTCGCTTGATTTCGGTGGCAAACTGAGCCAGTGGACCATTACCCCTGTGGCCTTATATCAGACGGTAGGTGCCAATTCTGAGGCTAAGGCGTTCAACCGTACGGAGAGCTTCACCATTGCCACCGACCCGATGAGCCGTCTGAGTGTGGATGTCTATCGCGTGAAGCCTCTGTATGAGTATGATAAGTCCGGGTCGTTAGTCCATAACATGATCAATCCACGGTATATCGCTAACGATTCCGTGGGTGTTACCAACATTTTTACGAACTACCAATTCGAAAAGATGACCGATTTGGTGACAGATTTCGTGGGTAAGGAGGCTAGCGAAGATGGCCTCACAGGTCCGCGCGGCTTCGTCTTCCGCACCCGTGGCGGTGCTACGCAGAATCCGTGGGAGGACAAGCGCACGACGATGTTCTACGACTCCGGCAGAACGCTGGATGAGCGCACGCTGAAGATTGTGAACCCGAAGATCCGCTTAGACAAGCAGGATGTTAGCGGCGTGGCCATTGACGATGCAGCCCACTTCAAGGTGTATGTGAGCAACGAGAGCGAGAAGCCCGAGGCTACCGAGGGTCTGACTGTTCTACAGTTGTTCTCTGTTGACCAGCTGAATCCCAACGGTGCGAAGATCAGCGTCAACGGACAGGTGCTGACCACCGCCGGCATGACCATCTCGGTGGTGCCGGGCATGGAAACGGAACTCGACATGGAGGTTCGTGCCGGTCAGGGCTTCGACTTCATGGGCCTGACCATCGGCGTGATGTCGCCTACCGACGCTGTGAATACCAAGGAACTTGTCTCGTTCAACGTTCACTTCCTGCACGAGGCAGGAGGCCTGGCCATTGCAACACCTGGCGACAAGTGGGTGCTGAACACCAATGCGCAGATGGATTCGAAGCGCGGCTGGTACTTGCCAGTCACCATCAATGGCTTCGACCGCCATCAGCACAACTTCGACCACATAGAGTTCCAGTACAAGGAGTCACAGCGCGGCGATGACTCGTGGACGAACATCTGCTCGTTCTATGCCGACGAGACGCTGATGGCTGGTGCCAACGGCGTGAGGGAGCTGATACCTGAGAACGGCAACATCGTGACGCAGTTCTTCGGCGAAGGCTGGGTGATGGAGCGCAGCTACGACCTGCGGGCCGTGCTGTTCTGCCGCAACGGCAACGACTTCCTGACCACGTCGTCGAAGATTGTCAGCGGCATCAAGGACACGCGCCGTCCGCAGCTGTTCGGCACACCCGAGCCGAAGAGCGGCCTGCTGACCGCAGGCGACGACATCGTGTTCAACTTCTCTGAGGACATTGAATACAACTATCTGAGCGCCATCACCAACTTCGAGGTGAAGGGCGAGGTGAACAACGACAACCTTTCCGAGATGGTGAGCGTGCAGTTTGCAGGCCAGGCCAGCGTGGAGAGCGAGGCCAAGCGCAACTTCACGGGTAAGGACCTGACCATCGACCTGATGGTGAAGCCTGCCGAGACGGGACGCGACATGCCGCTGTTCTCGCACGGCACGAACGGCCAGAAGCTGCAGCTGTGGCTAACGAGCGACTTCAAGCTGAAGGCCGTGGTCAACGACCAGACCTTCACGTCAGACTCTACCATCGTGAAGAGAGGCTTCACACAGGTGGCTATGACCGTCAACCAGACGGACAGCACCGTGACCTTCTTCAACGGCGGTGTGCGGTGTGGCAAGCCACAGAAGCTGAACGCCCTGTACTACGGTACGGGTCCGCTCATCTTCGGTCGCACCAACGATCTTGACCGCAACAAGAGCCAGTACTACGAGGGCCGCATGATGGAAGCACGCCTGTGGTATGCCGCCATGGACGGCGGACTCATCGGCACGACCTACGGCAGCCGCCGACTGACGGGCTTCGAGAGCAACCTCGTGGACTACTACCCGATGAACGAGGGTTCGGGCGACTACGTCACCGACCATACGCAGGGTGCCAATGCCCAAATGATAGGGGCTGGCTGGGCTATCCCACACGGCTGGTCACTGAACCTTAAGAAGGAGGACAAGGGTGTGCTCTTAGATAAGAACGCCATCAACCGCACAGCCGAGCAGGACTACACGCTGATGTTCTGGTTCAAGACGGATGCCGAGGGACGCGGCGCGCTGCTCTCCAACGGTCGCGGACTGAAGGAGGACAACGGGGCTGAGAACCTGTTCCATATCGGATTCGAGGATGAGTCGACGCAAAGCTTGGAAGCTTCACCCACTACTAAGCTGATGTACCGCTCGAACGGCTTCAAGGCCGAGGTTCCGGGCGACTGGAGCGACGGGCAGTGGCACAACTTCGCCATGACGGTGAACCGTGCCCGCAACGTGGCCAACATCTACGTGGACAAGGAACTGCGCACGACGTTCGAGGCCGACTCACTGGGCGGCATCAGCGGCGGCTATCCGATGATCGGTGGCACGCGCTACGACGTGGTGAAGGAGAACGGCGACGTGGAGGTGAAGGACGGCACGGACGCCCTGAAGGGTAACGTCGATGAACTGATGTTCTTCGCACAGGCGCTGCCGCAGCAGCTCATCAGCACCTACGCCTCGAAGAGCCCGAACGGCGACGAGAGCGGTCTGTTGACCTACCTGTCATTCGACCGCATCGAGCGTCAGAGTGACAACGACCTGGAACTGGTGCCCTACGCCTACAGCAAGAAGATCTATCTTGACGACAAGGGCCAGCCGCGCTATCAGCTCGACCCGCTGACGCATGAGGCAACCAGTACGCTGGTGCGCGACTACGTGTTCGTCGATGATGAAGCTGTCGTCCTGACGCACTTCGACCAGACGACGGCAGCACCCGTGGTGCCTTACGAGGAAGTGAAGAACCTGAAGTTCGGCTTCATCGGCAGGGGCAACCAACTGCTGGTAGAGCTTGACGAGAATGCCGCCCGACTGAACCACCGCAACATCTACGTGACGGTGCGCGACATCGAGGACAAGAACGGCAACACGATGGCTTCGCCGCAGACGGCCTGCTACTATGTGACCAGCAGCAGTCTGCAGTGGATGGTGAACAGGTTCGACTACACCATGAAGTATGGTGTCGGCGCGAGCACTGTAATTCCGTTCTATAACAACGGTGCACAGAACCACACGTACACCATCGAGAACTGCCCGCGCTGGCTCACGCTGAACAAGTACGACGGTGCAGTAGCTCCGCAGGCAATGGATTATGTCAATGTGACGGTCAGTAAGGACCTGAACGTAGGTACTTATAATGAGATTCTGTATCTGACCGACGAGGATGGCATCACCGAGCCGTTCTACCTGAACCTGACGGTGGAGGGCGACATGCCTGACTGGGCAGGCAGCATCAGCGGCGACCTGCTGAAGAACTCGATGAACATCAGCGGACAGGTGTATCTCTACGACGAGCTGGACACCGACTCACGCGACATCGTGGGCGTCTTCGACAACGAGAACGTCTGCCACGGCTACGCCAACATCAGCCATGACGTGCAATCGGTCGAGACCGGCCTCTACCTGACCGTCTATGACAGCGAGGACAGCGGCCGCGCGCTGAACTTCCGCCTGTGGCAGTACAGCACGGGACGCGAGATTGTGCTGACACCACAGGATAGCATCAAGTTCCAGAAGGATGCCATGTTAGGCACCGACAAGCCCGTGCGCTTCGACGGCGGCGAGGCCTTCGTGCAGAAGTTCAACCTGAAGGCAGGCTGGAACTGGGTATCGTTCAACGTGGAAAGCCCGCAGCTGAGCGACGTGAACAAACTGCTCAACACGATGCCTTGGAGCGAGAACGACGTGCTGACCGACATGACCAGCGACACCTTATTAATATATAAGGAGGGTCAGTGGTTAGGTACGGGAAGCACAGCGAACATGGCCATCTCGCCGAAGAAGTCGTATGCCATCAAGGTGAAGGAGGCTTGTACCTTCCCGATTGGCGGCACCATCGTCAAGGAGAAGGACGACCGCACCGTCACACTGAAGCAGGGCTGGAATGCCATCGGCTACACGCCAATCAGCAACCTGACCGTGGAGACCGCCCTGAGCGACTACTACGACTATGCCGAGACGGGCGACGTGATCAAGAGTCACACGCAGTTTGCCTACTTCACCAAGCAGGGCAACGTGGGACGCTGGCGCGGTAACCTGCAGTACATGAAACCCGGCGAGGGTTACATGCTGCTGCGCAAGGGTGCCACACGGGCTTCGTTCGCCTATCCGTTCTACGACCCGAGCAGCAACTACCGTGAGGACTGGTCGACAAGCGCCAGCCGTGCTTTCCTGAGTGACTTGCAGTCGCCGATACTGTCGCGCAACACGATGAGCGTGAGCGCTGTGGTTGAGGGCATAGAGCTGCAGGAGGGTGACCGACTGGTGGCCTTCGCCGACGGCGAGCTGGTGGGAGCTGCCTTAGTGGGTGAAGCTTCCAAGCTTTGCAGTGAGGTAGTAGACCACGCTTCCCAGGGTGGTAGCGGAGAGATCAGCGGCAAAACCGCTGACCACACTGAGCCAATCTACCTGAGTGTTGGTGGTGAGAAGGGTGCTTCTATTTGCTTCGCGATAGAGCGCGATGGCGACATCGTGGCCTTGACCGGCAATGTGATGACCTTCCATGCCAATGATGTGGTGGGTACGCCCGACGAACCGTTCGTCATCAACTTCGACGGCTCGATGTTGGGTATCGCCCTGCTGAACGGCAAGTTTGAGCAAGACAAGTGGTACAACGTGAACGGTGTACGGCTGTCGACAAGGCCCACTCGCCCGGGTGTGTATATCCTCAATGGTAACAAGGTCGTGATAAAGTAGAAGAGACCCACCCCCCTCCCTGTGAGGAAGGGGGGTGGAATCACGAAATGTCGAAATGTCGAAATATCGAAATATCGAAATAACGAAATGTCGAAAAAAAAGATAAAAATATGAATACGAATCATAGAACAACGAGTAAATCCCGCCTCCAAAGGAATCTACTCCCCTCCCTCACAGGGAGGGGCAGGGGGGTGGGTCTCCTGCTCCTGTCTGTAGCCCTGGCGTTACAGGCGAGTGCTTACACCGTGACCACTGTGGAGGAAGCGCCGGAGTGGCAGATAGACTGGAGCAACAACCAGACGCTCCCTGACTGGCAGGAGCCGGATGCGGGGAAGTTCGAGAACTGGACGGTGATGCTCGTGAAGATTGAGGAGGCGCTGCTGCCTTACGTCTCGGCGGATGACATGATGGCCCTCTTCGTCGGCGACGAGCTGCGCGGCCTGTCTAAACCTGCCACCCTCGTGAGCACTGACAAGGTGGACGCCACACAATTCCTGCTGAAAGTCTATGGCAACGAGAGCCAGGGCGACGAGGTGCCCCTCACCATGAAGTACTACAACGCGCAGTTAAAGCATGTGTTCTCGCTCTCCGAAACCATAACGTTAGACGAGGACGTGTTGTTAGGCTTCGACGAGGAATTCATCCCTCCCTTCACACAAGGCTCGTCGAAGTACCCCGTGGTGAAGACCCTCGACGTGGCGCCGGAGCTGGCTGAGGCAGGCATCACACCTGCCGAGGGCGACATCGTGGCCGCCTTCGTGGGCGATGAGTGCCGAGGGGTGGGCAATGCGCAATCGTCACCTCTCACCGTTTATCTGCGCGAAGAAGGCGAGACCGTTGTGCTGCAGTACTACGATGCCACCGGTAAACGCATCCTCACCCTCGGAGACAAGGATGACGACGACTTCGTGCCAGGCGACACGAGCGGCGACGGCACGGTCGATGTGAGCGACTACATCGGTATAGCCAACTATATCCTGGGCAATGCGCCCGAAGGCTTCAATGAGAAGGCTGCCGACGTGAACGGTGACGGTGTCATCGACGTGAGTGACTATATCGGCGTGGCAAACATCATACTCTATGGCAACGTCAATGGTAGATAACTAAAACCCAAAGAACAATGAAAAAGATTTTATTTCTATTTGCGGCGCTTTGCCTGCAGGCAGGTACCGTACTGGCTGACACAGACCTGACAGCCTATAGCAACGTAATTTATGTGGCTCCAGCCACTATCGACCCCAATGCGGTGGGCAGCGAGATAGACCTCTCCATCTGCATGATCAACACGGCCGAGATCCGCGGCTTCCAGTTCGACATGTACCTGCCCGACGGCATGACGGCCGTGAAGACACCGAAGGGCAAGTACACGGTGTCGCTCAACACGGCCCGACTGCCCGAGGACGACGAGCACACACTGACGGTGGCCGAACAGAGCGACGGAGCCATCCGCTTCCTCTGCGGCTCACAGTATGACGAGACCTTCACCGGCAAAGCGGGCGAGATAGCCTCCATCAAGGTGAACATCGAGGGACTGGAAGAAGGCGAGTACCCCATCACGCTGAAGGCTATGAAACTCAGCGAGACGGACATCAGCAAATACTACGAGGTGGCTGAGGTCGTGACCACGCTCACCATCGTCTCTGCGAAAGTCGCGATTTTCAATCTGACCTATTTCGTGGACGGCGCACTGTACACATCGTATGAAGTGGAATATGGAGCATACATTACTCCGGAGCCTGATCCTGTCAAGGAGGGTTACACCTTCTCTGGCTGGAGCGAGATTCCCGAGACGATGCCTGACCACGACGTGATCGTGACGGGAAGCTTCACCAGGGATGACATTGTCGTGGACAATGCCGTCTACGAGGAAACGGAAGGTGGAGTGGTGTTGACAAATGGCGCGGGCATGAGCGACGATGTGGTCATACCTAATGCCATTACGGTAAACCGCCAGAGATACCCGGTGGTGGCCGTTGGCGAAGGTGCCTTCAAGAACAATACGGATATCACATCGGTTACGATTCCCGAAGGCATCGTCGAGATCGGGGCCTCGGCTTTCGATGGCTGCACGAACCTGACGAACATTGTCATCGGTGCGGATGTCGTTTCCATCGGTGAAAGGGCTTTTGCCAACATCGTACCAAGTGACGATGACTTTGTGCTGACAGTGTCTTGCTATGCCGTAAATGTGCCGGAGACGGCCACGAACGCCTTTGAGAACACGCCTATCGACAAGGCCCGGCTGTTGGTGGAGGATGACTCGGTAAGCGACTACAGCAATGCTGAGCCGTGGAATGGCTTTGGAACCATTCTGGGCTTCAACGAAGAAAGTGGCATCGATGACATCTGGACAGGCGGGAACAGCCGTGCAAAGGTCTACACGCTTGACGGCAAGCTGCTGAAACAGCCCCGGAAGGGTGTGAACATTGTCCGCATGAGTGACGGAAACGTCAGGAAGGTTGTGGTGAAATAGTAGGTGAAGCTTCCAAGCTTTGCAGGCCCTACTACACTGCAAAGCTTGGAAGCTTCACCCACTATTCTGCAAAGCAACTCTGCAAAGCTTGGAAGCTTCACCCACTAATTTTAGTGTTTCGGGTTGCAAAATCAGCAAAAATGTTGCAAAATCAGCAAAATTGTGCGCTAAAGTCTGTCAAAGCTTTGTTATTTTAAAAAAAATTCTTACCTTTGCAGTAGTTCTAAAAACCAAATTAAAATTATAAGACTATGCAAAAGAAGATTTTCTATTGGGTGATGGCCGCGACCGCTCTAACCTGTCAGGCCAACGCTGAGAATTACCGGGACATGGAATTTCCTAAGCTCGAAGTACCCGAAATGAAGGCAGAGTTGGTCAAGCTGCCCGAGCTGACTACCCACAGCTTTGACAGAGTGGCCCCGACGGCCAGTGCCACGATGGACGTGGCGACAAGCGCCAACCAGTGGAAGCCAGACTTCGACTTCTTCAAGACGAAGACGAATCCGGGAGTAAAGGCCTACAAGTTCATGGACGACATGACCTTCGTGGGCGTACCCCTGTTCGTGGCCGGCTGGGCTGTCAAAGGCGACAAGGCGATGTTCCGCGTGAATGCCAAGGCGGAGCAGGGCGGCAAGAAGAACACGCAGCTGCTCACTGACTTCAAGACCGGCATCGACGACTACACACAGTTCTTCGGACCCGCTATGACGGTCGGCCTGAAATTAGGCGGCTATGAGGGCCGCAGCGACTGGCCCCGCCTGTTGGCAAGTGCCGCTGCGTCATACGCCATCATGGCCGGTTTCGTCAACGGCATCAAGTACACGGCCAAGGAGATGCGCCCCGACGGAAGTACCGCCAACTCATGGCCCTCGGGACATACCGCCACATCGTTCGTGGGTGCCACCCTGCTCCACAAGGAGTATGGACTCACCCGCTCGCCCTGGTGGTCGGTGGCCGGCTATGGCGTGGCCACGGCAACGGGCGTGATGCGTGTGCTGAACAACCGCCACTGGATCAGCGACGTCATGTCGGGTGCCGGCATCGGTATCATGTCCACCGAGCTGGGCTATGCCCTCTGCGACCTGATGTTCAAACAGAAGGGTCTGCTGCGCAACGACCTGGTGATGGAAAGCGAGAAGCCCTCATTCTTCAGCGTCTCCATGGGTTTGGGCCTTGGCAACAAGGACCTCGAGTTTGAGGATGGGGAAGAGCCGATGAGCATCAAGTTCCGTGCCGCCACGGTGGTCGATGCCGAGGGAGCCTACTTCTTCAACAAGTACGTCGGCGTGGGTGGCCGCCTCAGGGTCAGGGCCCAGTCTGCCAAGGACTTCGGCGACTTTGCCGGTTTTGTGGGTGTCGAGGATTTATTAGTCTGGGAGGGCCTACGTCCCCACTATGAAGAAGCATTTCCCAATGACTTCCAGGCTGGTAATATGAACCAGAACGAGATAAACTATTACAAAAAGGTGGGCTATGGGGCTGAAACGGAGAGTGAGTGGGATGCCAATGCGCCCGTCACCGACAGCTACGGCATCGTGAAGAGCGACCACATCACCGAGTTCACGGGCAGTGTGGGTATCTATTTCAACCTGCCCCTCACTACCCACTTCTCTTTGGGCACCAAGGCACTGATTGGCCGTTCCATCACGCAGGAACTTGACATCGACGGCTATGCCGAGGGTAACAAGAAGGACATCGGCTACACGATGACGCTCGACAACCGCCCGGGGCATAAGGATACATTTGGCGACCCCACCCTGTCGCTCAACGACCTACAGTATCCAAACAACACGGGTGAGAAATGGACTGACGAGTGGGAATACCTGACCATAGGCGCCAAGTCGTCCACGTCGTTTGGCACGGGCCTCTCGCTGACCTATCGCTACAAGTCCAATTTCTCGTGGCGCGTCTACTGCGACTACGACTACACCCGCAAGGACTTTACGGCCAAGTACAACCCCTTCCACTTCGTGGAGAACAGCATGACCTCTGGTGCCGGCTACTTAGCGAACGCCGCACTCACGGCCTCGACTGCTGACTTCGCCGACGGTCTGGGCTTGGACGTCAGGGAATACAAGACCCGCAAGAACATGAACTACTGGACGCTGGGCCTGTCGTTCTTAGTGAACTTCTAACCTATACGCACAACAGTAGGTAACACCCAGCACACCCAGCACTTAACTCGCTGATAATCAGTAGCCATTCTGGGTGTTACCTACCTGTTTTTTACCCACACCCAAGGTCGCACCCAAGGTCGCGATTACCTGATTTTTAAACTACGAATTTTACTCGCTCGGCTTTGCCGCATAGTGGGTGAAGCTTCCAAGCTTTGCATCCATGCTCTTGTCGCATAGTGGGTGAAGCTTCCAAGCTTTGCATCCATGCTCTTGTCGCATAGTGGGTGAAGCTTCCAAGCTTTGCATCCGTGCTCTTGTCGCATAGTGGGTGAAGCTTCCAAGCTTTGCGTCCGTGCTCTTGTCGCATAGTGGGTGAAGCTTCCAAGCTTTGCATCCGTGCTCTTGTCGCATAGTGGGTGAAGCTTCCAAGCTTTGCATCCATGCTCTTGTCGCAAAGCTTGGAAGCTTCACCCACTATCATCCCAACGGGAGGCCTCGCCATGCCGACGGGAGGCCTCGCCATGCCGATGGGAGGCCTCGCCAGAATTGTCCCAGGCCGTGGGACAAATTTTTGGCATCGGACTTCACGGACTTCCACGGACTTTTCTGTTCGGCTGGATTTCTTGCGTCCCTGTAGCAGGCGGCAGAGCCGAGCGGCAATCCAGCCGTAGTGAATATTAGGATTTTCAATCCAGGTTTTGCACCGTTTATCGCATTACAAATGCTTATATTCAATACGGTCGGATTGCAAATCCGACCGAACGGCTTTATCGCATTACAAATGCTTATATTCAATACGGTCGGATTGCAAATCCGACCGAACGGGAATCTGGGTGCGGGCTTGGGTGTTACCTTGGGTGTGGGTAACCCTGAAGAGAACAGTCCTGATAATCAGTAAGTTAAGTGCTGGGTGTGCTGGGTGTCACCTACTGTGTGTCAACGTATAGGCGCGCGCGTACGTGTGTACGAAGTGCAGGGAATCCAGAACCAGAAGGTGGAGCCGTGACCGGTGCCTTCGCTCTTGACGCCGATGACACCGCCACAGCGGTCGACGATGGACTTGCAGATGGCGAGGCCGAGGCCTGTGCCCTGTACGAACTCGTTGAGCTTGACGAAGCGTTCGAAGACGGAACCCTGCTGCTCCTTGGGGATGCCTGCTCCTGTGTCTTCACAGTAGACGTAGAGGCCGACAGACCCACCCCCGGCCCCTCCCTGAGAGGGAGGGGAGTAGTTAGGAGTATCTCCTTCCCTCCCTTGCAGGGAGGGGTTGGGGGAGAGTCTATATCCGACCTTGATATGTCCCTGCTTGGTGTATTTGAGGGCGTTGATGACGAAGTTAGTGATGACTTGCTGTATGCGCCCTTTGTCGAGGCGTGTGTTGAATGTGGTGTAGGGGTTGTCCTTGATGAAGGTGACGCCGGGTGTCTGTACCCGTTGCTCGAGTGTCTGGCAGATGTCGTCGAAGGCTTGTGCGAAGTCGACGTCGGCGGGTTCGATGGCCATTGGGCGTGAATCGATGTCGGAGGCTTCGAGTATGTCGCTGATGAGTCGGAGGAGCATGTCGCAGTTGTTGCGGATGATTCGCATGAGTTCTTTCTTCTCGTTGGCATCGTCGATCATGGGCAGTAGGTCTGAGAAGCCGACGATGGCGTTGAGCGGGGTGCGTATCTCGTGGGTCATGTTGGCGAGGAAGGCGGCCTTGAGCCGGCCAGACTCCTCGGCGCGTGCGGTTTCGATGCGCAGTTTCTGCTGTGCCTGCATGAGGTCGGTGATGTTGCGCGAGAGTCCGAAGTACTCTACGAGTTGTCCGTCCTTGTTGAATATGGGAACGCTGGTTATGGAGTACCACGTGGGCTGAGGGTCGAGCGGTGTGTGTTCAAAGGGCAGTATTGTGTTGTAGGATTTGCCCTGCTGCATGGCGCGGGTTATCTCGGGCATGGCTTTCTCCCGGACGTCGGCCCTGATGGATTCCAGGTATTCCTCGAGGGTTTCTGTGAATTCGGTCTGTCCCGGGATGCGTGTCATATTGATGACATTTTCTGCCGGGCGGTAGTTCCAGATGTACATCTGGCTCTCCTCAAGCAGGTAGCCGAGCTGCTGTTCGTAGCGCTTGACGGCTTCGTTGACGGTATGTAGCTGCCGGTCGTGTTCACGCTGCTCGAAATACATGTTGCGCTCGGCGGAGACATCGCGGTTGGTGACGATGTAGTAGACGAGTCTGTCGTCATCGTCTATGACGGGATGGATGCGGAACTCTATGTACTTGTCGATGCCTAACTCTGGCTCGTTAAAGTGCTGGCACACGTGCATGACCTCCCGCGAGCCGGGCAGGTACACGCCTTTGAGATTGGGGAAACTGAAAAGGGAGGTCTTCTGGAAGTACTCTTCGCCCTTGCCTTCTAACAGTTCGGTCATCTTCTTGTTGAGGTCGATGAGGACTCCGTTGGCATCGTAGAATGACATGGCGACGAGGTTGGTGTCGAACATCTTCTTGTACTTGTTAGCACTGGTTCTGATGCGCCGTTCCTCGTTCGCCTCTTCGGTGATGTCCTTAATGGTATAGAAGAGGCGGCTGGGAGTTTGAAGTTTGAAGTTTGAAGTTTGGGGAGTGTCCCATTCGACGATGGCATTGCCATAGTAGTTTCTCCAGAGGGGCTGTTCGGGTGTCCCCTGGTTGAAACTGAGGTTCATGTCGAAGTGGCTGATGACACCGGTGGCGAGCTGTGCGTTGAGGGCGTGTAGCTGCCGTGCCTCTTCCGGTGGCATGTGTTTGAGGAAGTCTTCCGGTTTCATCCCGCCCTGAGGCAGCATGTTGCCGTACATGTTGCGTAGCATGTTCGTCTTGAAGTCCCACTCAAAGACGAAGTAGTCGCCCATGTTGAGCACCTGGTCCATCATCTGTCCCAGGTCTGCGCTTTCCCACATGCTGTTGCTGACCCTTCGCCTGACAAACAGTATGAGCAGCAGTACGATGACGGCAGCCAGGAGCAGTCCGGCGAGGATGAAGAGCGCCACGGGCGACGTGTCGTTGTGCTCACGTTCGGGGTGGAACCAGTGGTCGTAGATTTTCTGCAATTCTCCGGCCTGTTCCAAACGTGTGTACTGGTCGTCGATGATGTCGACAAGTTCTTTGTTATAGCCGATGATTCGGAGTTCGCCGGCAGGGATGTCTATCTCGTCGAGGGTGATGCTGTCGAGTCCGAGTTCCTGAATCTTATGGCTGAGGGGGATTTCTCCCCAGATGTAGTACTTGTATTTGCCATGCCTGATGCCGGTGAGTGCCTCCTTCGGCGAGTGGAACTCTGTGGCAACTTTGAAGTTTGAAGTTTGAGGGTTGATGTTTGAAGTTTGCAATGCGCCCATGTCGGCAAGGGCCATGGCGGCATAGTCGTCTTCCTTGACGAGCAGGGTGTCGGTCGGCTGTAGGTCGCTGAGCCGATAGAGTGGGCTCGTGTGGACGTGGCGTGCGACTTTCAGGTTATAATAATTAATGTACTTGTGGGTGGAGACGTAGGGAGGATCCTTGTAGAAAAAATAGAGGGCGTGTATGAGGTCGGCTTCATGCCGTTTGAACATGTCTGTGGCGACGTGCCATTCTTCCATGACGAACTTGTGGGGGATGTTGAGCTGGTCGAGTATGAGGTTGAGCACATCGACATTGTATCCGGTAGGCTGTCCTTCAGTGTTGACGAACTCGAAGGGTCGGAAGTCCCAGTCACCGACAATGACCAGTGGGTGCTCCTTGGTATAGCGCAAGTCCTTGTCAGAGCCGGCACTGTTCATGGGGATGGCAAGCCCCCAGAAAAGGAGGATAAAAAGGCAAATATTTCGCATCATTCTTTACTCTTTATTTTTTATCGTGGCAAAACCACGATACACACTATTTGGAATCAAAGTTCAAAGTTCAAAGTTCAAAGATCAAAGTTCAAAGATCAAAGATCAAAGATCAAAGTTCAAAGTTCATTGGCAGAATAACCCAGAAGATGGTGCCCTTGCCGACCTCGGACTTCATACGTATCCTGCCTCCCATAAGCCTGACGACTTCCTGACAGATGGGCAGACCGAGTCCGCTGCTACCGCCGTGGATGGAGACGAAGCGCTCGAAGATTTTCTCGGACTGGTCGGCAGGAATGCCACAGCCGGTGTCCTGAACAGTGACGGTGAGGTCTTCACCGTTATAGTCGAAGCGTGTACGTATGTAGCCGGAGGTGGTGTACTGTGCGGCATTGGCGACAATCTGGTCGATGACGATACCGAGGTTGGTGATGTCGATGTCGAGTATGAGGTACTCGTAAGGTGTCTCCACGATGTATTCAACGCCGGGTTGTTGGCAGTCGCGCCATGCTAAGTTGCAACGTTCCTTGAAGAAGGCAGCAAAGTCGATGGGTGAGGGTTTGAATTCGACCATGCCTGCATCGAGCCGCGAGAGGAAGAGGATGTTGTTGACGAGGTTGAGCAGGTTGCGGGAATTTTTCTTGATTTCCTGGATGAAGAACTGCTCGTCGCCGCTGTCAAGTTTATCCTCTATAAGTTGGGCAAAGCCCACGACGGAGTTCAGGGGGGTGCGAATCTCGTAGCACATATTATGCAGGAAGGCGTTCTTCACCGTCTCCACCTCCTGTGCTTTCTTGGTCTCCTGAGCCAGCTGCTCTTCGGTGGCCTTGATGTCGCTGATATCTCGACACAGGCCGAAGTACCCAGTAACATTCCCGTCGGCATCGGTCATCGGCACGAACGAGAATGACAATTGGAGTTTGATGTTTGAAGGGGAACCTACGACATGGAGTGCGGTCTTGATGACGGCCTTGACAGGCTGTCGTGTCAGGTTGTCCATGTTGTTCATGATGCGCAAGGCGGTCTTCTTCGATTCCTCGTCGGTCAGTGACAATAGGCGTGTCTGCGTGAGTCTGTACTGTACGCGCTCAATCTCATTGAAGACGGTGAGGGTATGGGTGTCAGGGGAATAGTTGACAATGCGCACGCCACCATTCTGCATGACATAGTCGATGTTGCGGACATAGTCCTGCAGCTCGTCGGTGGCCTCCTGCAGCTTGGCGATATTCTTCTGCAGTCGTGAGTAGGACTTGGCCAACTCGGTAACGTCGCGCCCTGTGGCGAAGATAGCCAACAGCCGACCGTCATCTTCGCGGATGGGTACGAGCTGCAGCTCATAGTACAGTTCGTCGCGCCCCAGGAAGCGGTTGAGGGGCCGCTCGTCGTCAGGCGACCGGTAAATCTGCGTCAGGTAGGTGTAGTCCATGTCATCGAGGGAAAGGTCGGGGTCGCCCAGCACACTCTGGACGGAGATATGGGCATCGATGACACGCTGGATGTCGCCGCCTATGCCTCTGGTAGCCTTTTCGTTCATGTTGTCGATGAAGCCATGCTCGTCGTAGGACACGGAGTCGACGAGGGCTGTGTTGAAGATATGCTGGTAGCGCAACATGATGTCCTTCTGCTGCTGTTGGCGCTGCCTTGCAGCGGTGATGTCGGTAGTGGCGCCGATGATGACTGTGGGTCGTCCGCTTCTGTCACGCTTCATCACGGAAAGGTCGACGGAGAAAATGTGGGTTTCCGCGTTACTGTTGCTCCTGATGGTATGCAGCTCCAGTGTCTCGCGCTCCTTTTTCTGTTCTGCCATCTCGTGAACCAAACGGCTCAGCCGGTCGAAGTCTTCGGGAAGCATGTAGAACTGTCCGAAATTCGGCGACAGCGGCATGGTTGACTTATTGCCATCGGGGTCTATGCTGGTAACCGTCCTACCAACGATGTCGAACAGCCAGATGTGCACCTTGCTGGTATTGAGGATGAGTGACAGGCGGTCGTTGTTGCGTCTCACGCTTTTGGTCATCTTCCGCTCATAGAGGCGGTAGCTGACGTAGTAGACGAGGAACATGACGATGACCACCACCAGTGCGGCGACAACGTACCACACCCATGAGGGGATGCCGGTGTCCTTGCGCTCGGAATAGAACCACTTGTTCTGGATGGGCTGCAACTGACCGGTGGAGCTCAATATGGTGAAGACGCTGTCCAGCTGCTGGAGCAGACGCGGGTCGTGAGACATGAACTTATACTCGCCGTGCGGGATGTTGACAGGCGTCAGTTCCAGGTCGTCGTAGCCAAACTTGTGGAGCAGCCATTTCAGGGTCATAGTGTTCCCGATAACCTGGCTCCCCTGATGGCTGTGGGCATACTGCACGGCCTCCTGCATGTCGTTGCAGTGTATGGCGTTCTTGCCCCATCCCCGCTCATTCATAATGTAGTGGCTGATGCTGCCGTCGTGAACGATGACGCGCTGGGTGGCGAGGTCGTCGATGGTCTTGACATACAACGGTTCACCCTTATGGTGAGCGACGCTGTGGGTGAAGATCTGGATGACGCTTTTGCCATACCGTGAATAATCGTCATAGAAATGGGCATCCATGCCGCACATCAGGTCGACGCGACCGACTTTCATGTCGTTTCGGGCGTCTAAGAGAGGCTTCAGCTTGATTCTGTAGGGGATATTCAACTCCTTACAGATGAGTTTCAGCAGGTCGATATTGAAACCCACCGGCTCACCTGTCTCGTCGAGAAAAGAGTAGGGCCAGAGGTCCCAGGCGTCCTCATAGACCAGCGGCCGCTCCTCGGTGTATACGGCTATAGTTTCCTTAGCCAGCGAATCATCCGGTGAGGCGTTAACGGGGGCAAACATCGTCAGCAACCATATTGCCACCATCCATATTTTTGTGAGTTTCATCTTTGAACTTTGATCTTTGATCTTTGATCTTTGAACTTTGATCTTTGAAGTTTGAGGTTTGGCGTTACGATTGTTCTTATCGGCTGCAAATTTAATAAAATTTTTGGTTTTTTCCGCCATTCTGGTGGAAAAAATTGCAAAAAAATCTGGAAATATAGTGGGCAACGCCTCTGAGCGTTGCAAAATGGACTCACGGAACGGGGTCGTAGCCGGAGCCGCCCCACGGATTACATCTTAAAATGCGCCAGATGGCTAAGCAGAGTCCCTTAAAAGGACCGTGCTTCAGAATGGCTTGGCGGGCATACTCCGAACAGGTGGGAGTGAAACGGCAGGAAGGGCCGAGGAGTGGCGATATGCACAACTGGTAGAAGCGGATGGGCAATATCAGGAGCCACGAGAGGAATCGGAGCAATTGCTTCATAGTTTCTCGGCTATGAGTTTTAGCAGTTTCTTGACGCTGTCGTTGACAATAGAGGAGGGAACGAGCTCATCGGAAATCCATACGAAGGCGATGAGAAGTTTGAAGTTTGAAGTTTGAAGTTTGAAGTTTGATGGTTCAACAGGCTCACCAACCGTTTGTAGTTTGAAGTTTGAAGTTTGAAGTTTGAAGTTTGATGGTTCGACAGGCTCACCAACCATGAGTAGCTGTTTATTGTGGCGATAGGCTTCGCGTATCTGCCGCTTGACGCGGTTGCGGTCGACAGCATGCTTGAATCGCTTCTTGGGTACGCTGATGAGGATTTTTATGTTTGAACTTTGAACTTTGCGCTCGACCTTTGGTCGCTTGCTACCGCAGGGACGCAAGAACTTTAAACTTTGATCTTTGAGGGTTGTTGGGTGGAGGGTATAGACGGCACGAAGAGGAAAGGCAACCATTGAATGGCTGCCTGACTTGCTAAAGAGTTCGTTAATCAGTTTCTGGCTGACGAGACGCTCTGATTTCCTAAACTTTGAACTTGGGACTTTGAACATTGCGCCTTAGCTTGCTAAGAACTTTACATCAAAGTTCCAATTAGTCTTCGTTCACCAACAGATAGTGCTGTAAGGCTCCCGTCATAGAGGGGTACTTTTCGCTCGGTGCTTCGATGTCGAGACGGAGTCCGGCTTCCCTTGCTGCCTTGGCCGTAGCAGGACCGAAGGTGGCAATGGCAATCTTGCCCTGTTTGAAGTCGGGGAAGTTCTTGGTCAGCGACTCGATACCAGAGGGACTGAAGAAGATAAGCATGTCATAGTCGAACGTCTTTACCTCTTCAGGTGTAAAGTCGTTGCTGACAGTGCGGTACATGACGCACTCGCGGTGGTTCAACTTCTTTGAATCAAGCAACGTGGTGAGTGAATCGTTGTGGACGTCGCTCATGGGAACGAGGTATTTCTCGGTCTTGTGCTTGATCATGGAGGGGAGCAGGTCGTCTATTCGTCCGGTAGTCCCGAAGAAAACCTTGCGCTTGCGGTACTGTACATACTTCTGTATATAGAGTGCAATCGTCTCTGTTACACAGAAATATTTCATGTCTTCGGGTATATTCACCCTCAGTTCCTTGGCCAGTGTAAAGAAATGGTCGATAGCGTGGCGCGAGGTAAACACGATAGCGGTATAGTCGAGAATACTCACCTTTTGCGTGCGGAAATCCTTGGCAGAGATGCCCTCGACCTTGATGAAGGGTCGAAACACCAACTCAACATCAAATTTTGCCGCAATGTCAAAGTACGGCGATTTCTCACTTGTGGGTTTTGGCTGTGAAACCAGAATCTTCTTTATCATCTCCGTGTCCTAAAAATTTATTTTCAGTTCGTCGATTATCAGCACCAATCCGCCCCAAAGAGCGAGCAAAGGTGCGATTTCGAGGGCACAAAAGTACAAAATAATTTGCAAATAAACGCTATTTTGCCTGAAAAAGATGACAAAGACCTTGTAAAATGTCAATATTTTAACTAAAACCAAGACAAAAATGAAGAAATAGACCGCGTTCTGCATGGAAAAATCGAAATACACCTGCAACAACACAACAGGGAAGAGAGCGACTCCGCCCAAGGTGTCGAGGAATAGTTGGGAAAGCAAGAAATGTTGATTTCTTTTACCATCGAAGAAGACGCAGTTGACTACCGTGTATACCAATGCTTTCACGGCAAAGTAGACCACGAACACACCAAAGAACAGACCGATGAGCTGGTAGTCGGACGCCAGTGTGAAGGTCTCGGCCACGTATGTCGTGGTATAGAAATAGAACATGATGGCAAACAGCAGGGACGTCTGGAGCAGCAGCAACAGCTGGAAGTGCAGCTCGGCTGAAGTCTCGAAGAGCGAAGCACTCTCGATGCGAGGTGTATAGAAGAAGCTCTTCAGCTGGCGAACAATGAAGCGATGAGTATGGGCGTATGCCACCAAAGACAGAATGAAGCATCCCAAGAGGATGCTGGTAATGAAGTTATCGTTACGGACAGCGTAGGGCATGGGGTCGCCCGCCACACCATAGTGTTCAACGTTCAGCTCTGGGTGAAGCAGGCTGTCGTTCGAGAAGAACGACTCGCGGTAATATTGCGGCAAGTCGACATCTTTCAGGCTATGGCCCGCAGTATGTCCTGGCAGGTGGAGCGTGTCCGGCTGGTCGCTATAGTGAATTTCGCTGGGCTGGAACCAGGCTTGTATAGCGGAGTCCTGCTGGGCTGGCGTGGCATTTTTAGGTAACATCCGCAGCACCTGATAAGGTGTCTGCGGACGTACCTGTTTATGTACGGTCGAGTCGGTGATTCCGCCGATAGCGACCTGTTCCACTACAATCGAGTCCTGCACAAACATAAACTTCAAATTTCAAACTTCAAACTTCAAAGTTCAAAGTTCAAAAGCCTTTTTGATGTCATCGACGCGGTCGAGCTTTTCCCATGTAAACAGCTCCACCTCTATCTCCTTTGTCTCGTGGTAGTGGCTGGTGAAGATCTTCTTCACGACCTGAGGCTGACGACCCATGTGTCCGTAGGCAGCCGTCTCAAGGTATATGGGCTGGCGCAGCTTCAGCGTGCGCTCGATGGCTTTCGGGCGGAGGTCGAACAGTTGCTCAATCTTACGGGCAATCTCGCCATCGCTCATGTTAACATGTGAACGGCCGTAGGTGTTGACGTAGATGTTCATGGGCTGTGCCACGCCGATGGCGTAAGCCACCTGTACGAGCATCTCGTCGGCCACACCGGCAGCCACCATGTTCTTGGCAATGTGGCGGGCAGCGTAGGCTGCCGACCGGTCTACCTTCGACGAGTCCTTGCCCGAGAAAGCACCACCACCATGGGCACCCTTGCCGCCGTAGGTGTCAACGATAATCTTACGGCCAGTCAGTCCCGTGTCACCGTGTGGGCCGCCAATGACGAACTTGCCCGTCGGGTTGACGTAGTACTTGATGTCGAGGCCGAAGAGGTCGAGCACCTTTTGCGAGTGTATCTGCTGCTTCACGCGCGGTATCAGGATGTTGATAACATCATCCTTGATGCGCTCCAACATCCGCTCGTCGGTATCAAACTCATCGTGCTGCGTCGAGACGACGATGGTGTCGATACGTTCGGGGATGCCGTCATCAGAATACTGAACCGTCACCTGGCTCTTGGCGTCGGGACGGAGATAAACCATCTCTTTGCCCTCCTTGCGGATGTCGGCCAGAGTGCGCATGATGAGATGTGCCAAATCAAGCGAGACAGGCATGTAGTTCTCAGTCTCGTTGGTGGCGTAGCCGAACATCATGCCCTGATCGCCGGCTCCCTGCTCCTCTTCGTCAGCCCGGTCGACACCACGGTTGATGTCCTGGCTCTGCTCATGAATGGCACTGAGAATACCGCAGGAGTCGCCGTCGAACTGGTACTCGGCCTTCGTGTACCCGATGCGCTTGATAGTGTTGCGGGCAATGGTCTGCAGGTCGATGTAGACATCGCTACTCACCTCGCCCATGAGCACCACCTGACCAGTGGTGACGAACGACTCGCAGGCTACACGAGCCTTCGGGTCGTAGGCCAGGAACTGGTCGAGTATGGCGTCGGAAATCTGATCCGCCACTTTGTCGGGATGACCCTCCGACACTGATTCTGATGAAAACAGATAACTCATGGTTATTTACGATTTTCGTTTTTCGACATTTCGATATTTCGATTTCCCCTTCGGGGGAAAAGGGCCTCCTATTCTGCCGGCAGCATGACGATTTCGGCCTCGTTGCCCGACTTCAGGACCTCGCGGACGAAGGCACAGATGCTCTCGGGAGTGAGAGCCTGAATGGTCTTCTCGCAGTCGGTATGGAAGTCGACTTTCCACTTGCGCCAGATTTCGATGCGCCCCATCCAGTATGCGTTCTGCTTCAGCTGGTCGGCATAGTTTTTCAGCATATACTCCTTCACCTTGGTGACCATGTCGGCATCACACTTGCCGGCGGCCATGTCCTGAACGGCACGACGCATGATGAAGATGGCGGTGTCGGCCTTCTCGGGCTTCATGGGACAATAGCCCAGAATGTTCGACTCCTCACTGAAATCGTCGCGGCTGACGCCGGCCTGGCCAACGGCGGTGTAGGCGGCACTGGCCTCCTCACGAATTTCCTTCAGGTAGACCATCTGCAGCACCTGTCCGGCAGCCTGTGCACGGACAACGTTCTCGAGCGTGTAGGGCACCTTCTTCGAGTACCAATGCAGCACAGCGATGGCTTTCGGCGTCTCGGCCTTGTGCTTGAAGTCGTTCACCACCTTGCCTGTGTAGTCGGTCGAAACGTCCTTACCCTTCGCGATGTTCTTCTGTGAGGGCAGTGAGCCAAGATACTGCTCAACAAGCGGACGGATGGTGGCTTCGTCGTAGTTGCCGATGATGGTGAAGGTAAAGGCGGCGGCATTTGCCGTGCGCTCCTTGGCCATCTGCAGGATGCGGTCGTAGTTCACTTTTGCGAGATCGCTGACGTCCATCGGCTTGAAACGCGGGTTGTGCTTGGTCAGCGTCAGGGTCAGTGAGTCAGAGAAGACGGCCTCGGGCTGCAACAGACGGTTCTTCAGCTGCAGTTCGGTGGTCTTCATCAGCTGGTCGAACGACTGCTGGTCCTTCTTAATGTTGCCAGTCATATAGAGGTGCACTAACTGCAGCATCGTCTCCACGTCGGTTGGCGTCGACGAACCGTTGATGTTTGTGCGCTGTACACTCATCGACAGCGAGGCGCTGGCAATCTTACCGGCCAGGGCCTTCGTCAGCTCTGTATGCATGAAGTTACCCAGTCCGCTGGCCTCCACTGCATCGTCGAACATATTGATGTTGGCATATTCATCGACACCATAGAGAGCCGAGCCGCCCCAGCCTTCGCCCGTCAGCAACACCTGGTCTTTCTTTAGATCGGTCTGCTTCAAAATGACCTTCACGCCATTCGACAGCGTCAACTCCGAATAGCCGCTCTTGACTCCGTCTGTGGTCTCGGTGGTGAACTTGTCAACTTTCACCTCTTTCGTGATTTTGCCTGGTGTGGGCAGGGTGGTCATCAGCGGTTCGTCCTTCACGTTGTCGACCCAAGCCGTCAGTTGCTCGGCACGGGCTTCGCTGATGGCACCAAGCAGGCCGGCTTCTGTCGGATAGACGGCTCCGTCTTTCTCCTGGTTCAGGTTCAGCACCACTAAGTTGGAGTCGTTCTGGGGCATCAGTTCCTTCATGATGGCATTGATAGCATCGATGGGAATGGCGGGTACCAACTGCTTCATCAGCTGGTAGATGTCGTCAATCGATGGAATGGGCTCGTTCGAGAGGAAGTGCTGCACGTACTGGCTGACGAACTGCGAGTTGTAGCGCTTGTCCTTGTTCGAGTACTGCTTTTCGAGCGAACTCAGCGTATTGGCCTTCGAACGGCCATATTCTGTCTGTGTAAATCCGAACTCGGCGGCGCGGCGTGCCTCGGCAACGACGGTCTTCACGGCCTCGTTCATCTTGCCTTCCTTCGGCACAATGCTCAGGTCGAAGGCATCCTTGGGCTTCGACAACAGATAGGTTCCGTCATTTACGGCAGCCTGCAGATAAGGACAATCAGGCTTCTCGGCCAATTCGCTGAGACGGCTGTTCAGCATACCAGTAGCCACATCCTTCAGGTAGTCGGCTATGAGGTATTCCAGCGAGCCTTTCACCGAATCGGGAATGGCTTCATGCTTGAACATCACCTCCACCAAATCGATGCGCTGCTCCTTGTCCTTGTCGATGATGACGATGGGGTCGGCATTGTCGGGCACGGCCTCCTCCACAATCTTGGCGGCGTCGGGGCCTGGCTTGGCTATCTGCGAGAACATGGTCTTGATCTTCTGTTCCACCTGGTCCACGTCTACGTCACCAACCACGATGATGCCCTGATTGTCGGGACGGTACCACTTCTCGTAATAAGCCTGCAGGAAGGGGCGCTCGAAGTTATCGATAATCTCCATCAGACCGATGGGCATGCGGTGGCCGTACTTCGAGTCGGGATAGAGCTTCGGCAGGTCGCGCTCCAGCATACGCATCTGGGCGCTCGTCCTGAGTCGCCACTCCTCGTGAATGACGCCACGCTCCTTCTCAATCTCCTCCTGTTCCAGGAGCAGGCCGTCGGCCCAGTCCCACAGAATCATCAGGCAGGAGTCGATAATCGACTCGCGTGTCGTGGGTACATTACTTATATTATAGACCGTCTGGTCGATAGAGGTGTAGGCATTCAGGTCGGTGCCAAACTTCACGCCGATGCTCTCACACCAGCGGAGCAGTTCGTTACCCTTGAAGTGCTTCGAACCGTTGAAGGCCATGTGCTCCAAGAAGTGTGCCAGTCCGCGCTGGTTGTCGTCCTCCTGGATGGAACCCACCTTCTGGGCGATGTAGAACTCAGCCCGCTGCTCCGGCCACTCGTTGTGGCGGATGTAGTAGGTCAGTCCGTTGTCCAACTTACCGATGCGTACTTCGGGGTCAATGGGGATGGATGGCATCTCTTGTGCCATCATAGCCGTGGTGCCGACAAAGGTCAGCACAGCGGCAATCATTAGTTTTTTCAGTTTCATGATTTAATAATTTAGAAAATTGCCTGCAAAATTACACCTTTTTTCCCAATTAGACGCAGTAATCCCCTAAAAAACTACGACTTATTTTACTTTTTTACCTTTTTACCTTTTTACCTTTTTACTTTTTTACCTTTTCATGTTGCGGGGATGATGCTCCAGAATCTCCCTGCGCAAGGTGGTGGTGTCGATGTGCGTGTAGATTTCAGTGGTGCCGATGCTTTCGTGGCCGAGCAGTGCCTGTATGACACGCAGGTCGGCACCGCCTTCCAAGAGCGCGGTGGCGAACGAATGGCGTAGCGTATGGGGGGAGATGGTCTTTGTGATGCCCGCTTCCACGGCCTGCTGTTTTATCATGATGAGTATCATGGTGCGTGTCAGGTGGGCGCCGCGCCGGTTCAGGAAGACGTAGTCCTCCTCTCCCGACTTAATGTTCATGTGCCGGCGGTCGTCGAACCAGTAGCCTAACTCCTGGATGGCACGGGGCGAGATGGGCACCAGCCGCTCTTTCGAGCCTTTACCCATGACACGCACAAACTGCTCGTCCAAGTAGAGACTCGACAGTTTCAGATTCACCAGTTCGCTGACGCGGAGGCCGCAGGAAAACAGTACCTCGATGATGGCGCGGTTGCGGTGGCCTTCCCATTTTGACAGGTCTATTGATGCCTCCAACTTGTCTACCTCGTCGGTTGACAGCACTTCGGGCAGATGTTCGCCTAACTGTGGCGACTCCAACAGCTCCGTAGGATCGTCTTCGCGGTAGCCGTCTAACAGCAAGAAGTGGAAAAACGAGCGCACCCCGCTCAGGATGCGGCATTGCGAACGCGGGCCGATGCCGATGTCGTGGAGCCCAGCGGCAAATGTCTGCAAATGTTCCAACTGTACGTCGCGCACATCTATCGACTCCCGATCCAGATACACCAGCAGTTTCTTTAGGTCGTTCTGGTAGGCTTCCACCGTGTTTCCCGACATGTTGCGCTGTAACTTGAGGTAGCGCACGTAGCTTTTAACGATATTCTTGCTCTGTTCCATTCTCATTTTCTACCATTGCCGCCGCAAAGTTACGAAAAAACGAAAGAAAAGCCAAATATATTTGAGCTTTTCCGAGTACCAAGGACTCGAAACTTGTTTCGCTTGGCTCGTTCAAGAAGTTCGGCGTAGCAAAAGTTACGAAAAGTTAAGTACAAAACAAAGAAACCCGTTTCTTTTTTTGTCGAGACGGAGTTGTTTCTTTGAGCAAAGCGAGTTTCTCCGTATGTCTCATTCTCTTTAATTTTGGGCCACTGGCTCGCTTTTTTCTATAATAATTATGTATAGTTCAGATTTTTTGTTATTTTGCACGCGATTAGCGTGCGGAAGCACCGATTTGATAGCAATCGACCGCATATATCTTACAATTTAAAATAAAAAAGTATGAAACAAACAAAACTACACAAGCAACAGGCGCGGACGACCCAGAGCCGCCGCACCGCGATGGGCAGACTACTGCTCATGACCCTGCTTTTGTTCACCTTCGTATGGGGGGCAAGAGCGGAAGAGACACTCACCGTGTATGACGGAACGGCGACAAGCACTTATGTCCCTGTCTATGGCACATGGGCTGATGCTTATTTGAAGTGTGAGTTCGTCGTTCCCGCTGACGAACTATCGCAAATGTCAGGAGGAACCATTTCACAAATGGCTTTCTATTTGACCTCTTCTGCAGCAGAAGCATGGACGGGCACTTTCCAAATTTTCCTTATGGAAGTGTACAATACCACTATCAGCGCCTACTACGGCCCTGAAGACGCTACCATCGTTTACGAAGGCACTTTGGATGCCACAGGAAGCACGATGGATGTAGTATTCTCCAATGATTACACTTATGAAGGAGGCAACCTCCTTGTTGGTGTTTATCAAACGGTTAAAGGCAATTGGAAAGGTGCTACTTTTGCTGGAGAGACAGTTACAGGTGCATGTGTGCAGGGGTATAGCAGTTCCAGTTTGGGAGGTGTATCAGCTTCCCAAAAAAACTTCATCCCCAAGACCACTTTCACCTACGAACCTGCTTCGACAGGTTGCGACATGCCCACACGATGGTGGTACAACCAACTGGGTAAGCAGCAGCTTCACCACTGAGCCGATTGTTGAAATCATGCTGGCCAATGACGATTCAGAGATGGATGAAGACAATACGAACTCTGCCATCATTACTGCTAATGACGGTAAATTTGCCAACGTCACCCTTGCTGGCCGCACACTCTACAAGGACGGTGCATGGAACACGCTTACCTTGCCGTTCAACGCCACTAAGTCTGGGCTGTTGGCTGATGCCACCATCATGGAACTTGACATAGAAGGAAAGTACAATGCAGCTGGCGTGCTAAATAACGACGGTGAATTCCAGACAGGTATGGACAATGACAACGGCATACTCTACCTCTACTTCAAGAACGCCGATGCCATAGAGGCAGGTAAGCCATACATCGTGAAGTGGGCTAACACAACGCCTAATTACGTGGAGAATCCTGAGTTCAAAGGTGTGACCATCGTTAACGGTGAACCGACGGAAGTTAATAGTACAGACGGAACGGTATCATTCAAGGGTAACTATACTCCCGTCCCATTAAACAACCAGAGCATCCTCTTCCTTGGTGCAGAGAATCAGCTGTACTATCCGAGTGTAGACGTGACCCTCAACGCCTTCCGTGCATACTTCGATGTGGCCGATGGCAGCAAAATCCGCGCCTTCCGCCTGAACTTGGGTGAGAACGGTGGCGAAGCCACGGGAATCATGACGGTTAATGATTCAAGGGTCATGGTTAATGGTTCTGGTTGGTACACTGTGGACGGTGTGAAACGGAACAGTGCTCCGAAGCGTAAGGGTCTGTACATCCACAATGGCACAAAGGTTGTGATTAAGTAAATAACGACCACAGATTAAGCTGATTAAACGGATTAAGAATATCTGTGAGATCTGCGAGATTTGTGTGAGACCACTAATTTAACGCGCTCGGCTTTACCGCTTTTACAAAGGCGACAGCCGACTAAAAGAATTTCACGAATTAAAAGAAATAAAGATTAAGACAATGAATAAGAAAGTTTATCAAGTACCGAGCATGACGGTCAAAAATCTCTTCATGCAGAGTCTGCTTAATACCCAAAGTCCAGTTACCACCGTTGTTAGCGGCGATGCCCAAATAGGCTACGGCAGTGGTGGCACTGGCGGTACCACCGGTCCCCGCAGCCGTCAGCACAGCGTGTGGGACACCGAGGATGAGGACTGGGATAACTAATACTTCGACATGCTCAGCATGAATTACAGCGGGCGGACCACCACGGTTCGCCCGTTGCAGTGATTTACTCAATCATGCTGAATAATGGGAAAGAAATTTGCATAATTGACATAATTTTTCTTCTGTATGTCTCTTATGGCAAGAATAATTACGTGTATTATGATAATTTATTTCCTTATAGTTACAGAGACGCAAATTGGTATTAATCTTTATAGGGCTATATTATGCCGACGATATACGCGCGGGCGTACCTTAATATTATTATATGGACGAACGGTAGCAGCATCGAGGATCCTGAGTTCAATGATGTCACTATAAATTCCCTCTCCATGGGGCGAGGTGGGATGAGCTCAAGGTGGTTGTAAAATAAGAAATAATGAGCGAAAATAGAAATTGAGAGGGTAAAAACGTAAAAAAATGCCAATAAATTTGGTGCATTAGAAAAAAAACCTTACCTTTGCCGACGAAAGATAACGAAGCAGACATATTACCCCTAAGGGATTCCGACCGTTAAGCTGAGTCGGAATTCTTTTGTTTTTGTCTGCCAAACGTTCTGTAAATCGAAAATCATAAATATAATGGAAACAATAAATCGTAAATAGTAAATCCGTAAATAGTAAATAACTATGTCATACATGTCACAAGAAGGCTACGACAAACTGATAGCCGAACTACAACACTTAGAGGGCGTGGAACGCCCGAAAGCATCGGCCGCCATCGCTGAAGCACGCGACAAAGGCGACCTGAGTGAAAACAGTGAGTACGATGCAGCTAAAGAGGCACAGGGTCACTTGGAAGCTAAGATTAACCAGCTGAAGAAGGCTATCTCTGAGGCAAAGATCGTCGACACGTCGCGCCTTTCGACAGATGCCGTACAGATTCTGTCGAAAGTCGAAATGACCAATTTGGCCAACAAAGCCAAGATGGCCTATACCATTGTCAGCGAGAACGAGGCCAACCTGCGCGAAGGCAAAATCTCTATTACGACACCCATTGCCCAGGGGCTGCTGAACCACAAGGTTGGCGATGAGGTGGAAATCAAGATACCACGGGGCACCATCAAGCTCCGCATCGACAAAATCACTGTCGGATAAATTGAAATAATTAAACTTTCGTATATTACAAAGACCACGAATTACACGAATTGACACGAATTATTGTTTCTATTTCACGAATTTGTGCTATCACAATTAATTAGAGAAATTTGTGTAATTCGTATAATTCGTGGTTAAGAAAAAAGAATAACACCGATGGATATATTCAGTAAAATCGCCGCTGGCGAAATACCCAGCTACAAATGTGCAGAAAGCGAACTCTTCTATGCTTTCCTCGACATCAATCCGCTGCAGCGTGGCCACACACTGGTCATTCCCCGTAGCGAAGTGGACTACATCTTCGACATGGACGACGAGCTGCTGGCTCAGTTCCAGGTCTTTGCCAAGAAGGTGGCGAAAGCCATCAGGCAGGCATTCCCCTGTAAGAAAGTGGCACAAGTTGTGCTGGGACTCGAAGTGCCCCATGCACACATTCACTTGATTCCCATGAACTCGGAAGGCGACGTCAATTTCCGTGGCGAGCACCTTAAACTCTCAGAAGAAGAGTTCAAGGAGATTGCCGCAAAAATCTACGCAGAGTTCAAGAAGTAGTAGGCTACGCCTCCGAGCGTTGCAAAGAAGTAGTGGGTGACGCCTCCGAGCGTTGCAAGTCAAGACACTTTCTTGGAGTTGCAACGCTCGGAGGCATCATCCACTATCACTACACAAAGTCTTCGCCGTATCTTATTCTCACTTCGTTCACATATTTCTTTACCAGCGATGACGAGTCGCTCTTCTTGCATATCAGCAGCACATTGCCTTCTTCGGCCACAATGTACCCCTCAAGTCCGCTGATAACGCCTAACCGTCCCTTTGGCAGTTTGACGATATTGCCACGGCTCTCGTCTAAATACACCTCGGAGTCAATCACCACATTGTCGTTCTCGCCCTTCTGCATGAACTCGTAGATGGAGTGCCATGTGCCCAAGTCGGCCCAGCCAAAGTCACACGTCATAACATAGACCTCGCGGCCCTGCTCCAGAATGGCATAGTCGAGCGAAAGGTTCGGATAGCGCGGATAGTTCTTCTTCACGTATTCCAACTCCACTTCATAGCTGTAACCGGGCATCTCCACCTTCAGGTTCCGCAGCACTTCGGGGAAGATGTCCTCAAAGCACTTGACCAGCTTCGCTGCACTTGACATAAAGATGCCTGTGTTCCAGTAAAACTCGCCGCTGTTCATGAACATCTTGGCGAAGTCGCGCTCGGGCTTCTCGGTGAACGACCTCACCTTGAACACATCGGGCTTGCAGCTCAAGTCGCCCAACTGTATGTAGCCGTAGCCAGGCTCCGGGCGCGTCGGTTTCACGCCCATCGCCAACAGCACATTATGCTCAGACACATAGCTGAAACCCGTTTCGACACTTCTTAGGAAACTCTCCTCATTGACCACGAACTGGTCAGAAGGCGTAATGATGATGTTTGCCTGTGCATCGCGCTGCACAATGCGCATGTTGGCCCACGCCACGCTCGGAGCAGTGTTGCGGTTGACAGGTTCCACGAGGATGTTCCGCTCAGGGACATCGGGCAGCTGTTCTTTCACCATGCCCAAGAACTCCTGATTCGCACAAACATATATATTCTCCTTAGGGATAATACTGATAAAACGATCATACGTTGCCTGCAACTGGGTGCGCCCCGTACCAAAAAAATCCAGAAATTGCTTCGGTCGATCTTCACGGCTCGAAGGCCAAAGTCTTCTGCCCCTACCTCCGGCCAGAATAATGCAAAAATTGTGTTTATTCACTTCCATAACTCAGATTTGGTTCATTTGAGGCCGCTAAGATACGGAAAAAACCTAACATAAGCAAGTTTTTTTTAGTTTTTTATCAGAATTCTTTGCAGGATTCAAATTTTCTTAGTACCTTTGCACCCGCAAAGAAGCCCAGATGGCGGAATCGGTAGACGCGCTGGTCTCAAACACCAGTGGGGCAACCCGTGCCGGTTCGACCCCGGCTCTGGGTACTGAATTTGAAGAGAAACCCTTGTAAGTTTATTGCTTGCAAGGGTTTAATTCCTTAAAGGCGATAAAACGACGTTGAATATAAAACCAGAGACAATGAGCAATACTTTTAGAACTTTTATCAATGTGGAAGACCTCGGGCCGTTGGACAAGGCGCTTGCCGAGGCATTCGAGATTAAGAACGACCGGTTCAAGTATCAGCATTTAGGCCGGAACAAGACACTGATGATGATATTCTTCAACAACAGCCTGCGTACCCGTCTGTCAACGCAGAAAGCGGCCATGAACCTGGGCATGAACGTCATCGTGCTCGACGTGAACGCCGGTGCGTGGAAGTTAGAGACCGAGCGCGGTGTCATCATGGATGGTGACAAGTCAGAGCACCTCTTGGAGGCAATTCCCGTCATGGGCTGCTACTGCGACATCATCGGCGTGCGCTCGTTCGCCGGACTGACCGACCGTGAGTACGACTACGCCGAGACCGTGCTGAACCAGTTTATCAAATACAGCGGCCGACCCGTCTTCGCCATGGAGACGGCAACCGTTCATCCCCTACAGGCGTTTGCCGATTTGATTACCATCAAAGAGAGCCTCACCCCCAACCCCTCTCCAAAAGGAGAGGGGAGTGGTTACATTCAAGGGCAGGAACAAGCGGAAAGTGTGACTAACCTCCCCTCCCGTTCGGGAGGGGTTGGGGGTGGGTGTAAGGTTGTACTCACCTGGGCACCCCACTGCCGTGCCCTGCCGCAGGCTGTGCCCAACTCGTTCGCACAGTGGATGCTGGCCGACAAGGACATCGACCTGGTGATAACCCATCCCAAGGGCTATGAGCTTGACCCGAAGTTTGTGGGCAATGCCCGCGTGGAGTACGACCAGCGGAAAGCCTTCGAGGGTGCCGACTTCATCTATGCCAAGAACTGGTCGAACCCCGGTGTGACGAACCCTGCCGACTACGGAAAAATAACGTGCGAAGACCGCTCGTGGACAGTGGACACGGAGCACATGTCGTGGACGAACAATGGCAAGTTCATGCACTGCCTGCCCGTGCGCCGCAATCTCATCGTGACCGACGATGTCATCGAGTCGCCGAACTCGCTCGTCATCCCCGAGGCTGCCAACCGCGAAATATCCTGCTCTGTGGTGCTGAAGCGGATGCTGGAGGCGCTATGAAGTGAAGAGTGAAAAGTGAAGAGTGAAGAATCGGCTGAAGCAGGTGAAAAGTGAAGAGTGAAGAGTGAAGAATCGGCTGAAGCCGGTGAAGAGTGAAGACTATGAAGAGACTATTGTTAGTTTTATCATTTATCATTTATCATTTGTCATTTAGCCCCGCAGGGGCGCAGGCACTGCTGGCACATCCCTGGCAGGGGAAGCGTGTGGCTTACTTTGGCGACTCCATCACCGACCCGCGTAACGGCGGCTCGAAGAAAAAGTACTGGGGATTCTTAGAGGACTGGCTTCAGATTACGCCCTACGTCTACGGCGTCAGCGGTCGGCAGTGGAACGACATTCCACGACAGACGGACCAGCTGAAACAGGAGCACGGTCAGGACTTTGATGCCATACTCATCTTCTGCGGTACCAACGACTACAATAGTGCCGTGCCAATAGGCCAGTGGTGGGACGAGCGCGTGGCGGAGGTGGAGTATGGCCACGGTCAGCCGAAAACGATGGTGACGCGCCGCCAGCGCACACCGTCAATGGACCCGACGACATTCAAGGGTCGCATCAATATTGCAATGGACTCGCTGAAGCGCACCTTCCCTACAAAACAGATTGTGCTGCTGACACCCGTCCACCGCAGCGACTTCCATGCCAATGAAAAGAACTGGCAGTGCGACGAGTCATATTCCAACCGTTGCGGCGAGTATCTTAATGCCTATATCGATGCCGTCAAAGAGGCCGGCAACGTGTGGGCCGTGCCCGTCATCGACTGGAACGCCTCCAGCGGACTGTTCCCGATGCTGAAGGAGCATGAACAGTACTACAAGGGTGGCACCGACTTGCTGCACCCCAACGACGCAGGCCACCAGCGCATGGCCCGCACACTGATGTACCAGCTATTGGCACTTCCCTGCACGTTTGAAAATTGAAAAATTAAAGAATTGAAGATGGCAAAGGCATATACAATCCGTCAGACAATTAACAAGGCGTTCTTGCGCGAGGACATAGACACCGACGGTTTTGAGAGGTTCAAGACCGCTGTCTCTGCCATGTTTGCCAACCTGAAGCCCAGTGAAGAAGAGGAGGAATACAATAAGAACGTCATTGCCGACATGCTTAGGGACTCTTTCTATCCAACATCGAAAGGCTATATGATCAATATCCGCAACAAGACGGATATGGCTATTTATGACCATAATAAGCCCGTTGTGCTGTTTGAAGCCAAGAATCCGGGGAAGCAGGATATGGTGTCGGAAGAGAACCTGAACACCAAGGCCATGCACCAGATTGTCTACTACTACTTGCGCGAAGCCGTGGAGAAGGGTAATACGGACATCCGATACCTAATTATCACGGACTGCTATCAGTGGTTCGTATTTGAGAAGCAGCTGTTCTATGACTTGTTTGAGTCGAAGAAATCTTTTGTTGACCGTGTCCTAAAGGCAAAGTCCATGGGAGAAGACACGGACTATATATACAACAAGCATATAAAGCCACAGGTAGAGAAAGTATTAGACAAAATTTCCTTCACACATATTGACCTGCGCAAGTTCGAGAAAAAGATACTCTCGGTAAAGAAGACGCACAACGAGTTTGCGAATATCTACAGATTCCTGTCACCAGAGCATTTGCTGAAGAAATATGCCCGCGTGGACAGCAACAAACTGAATCAGGGGTTCTACGAGGAACTGCTCTACATCATGGGCGTGAAGGAGCAGAGGAAGAAGAACTCTTCGCTGCGTGAGATTGTGCGCATCAGCGAGAGCAAGCGGCAGGACTATTCGTTCATAGAGCAGGTCTACAGGAAGATGGAGATGAGGCAGGTGCCGAAGGCAGACCAGTTTGACATTGCCCTGAACCTGGTGCTGACGTGGGTGAACAGGCTTCTCTTTCTGAAACTGTTAGAGTCGCAACTGGTGACGTTCAATAAGAATAAATTCGAGAAGTTCCTTACGCACGATAAAATCGGGAAGTTCTGGGACTTGTCAGATTTATTCTTCAAGATATTGGCAGTGCCAGAAGAAAGCAGACCGGATGACATCAAGGACTTCTTCAAGCAAGTGCCTTATTTGAACAGTTCGCTGTTTGAGGTGTCTGACTTTGAAAAGAGATACATCCTTGTCGATGACCTCAGCGAGGGGGAGATAGAGGTGTACCAATCAACAAAGCTGAAAGACGCTGGCGACAAAAAGCTGACAGGGAAGCTGCCCTTGCTGGAATACATGTTCCGGTTCCTTGATGCCTACCAGTTCTCTGCATCCGACAAAGATGAGGATGCCGACGAACAGAAGACCATTATCAGTGCGTCGGTCTTAGGCCTCATCTTTGAAAAGATCAACGGCTACAAGGATGGAGCGTTCTTCACGCCAAACTACATCACGGAGTATATGTGCCGGACTGTCTTACGGCAACTGGTTGTTGACAAGTTCAATGATATTTACGGGTGCGACAGCTATGAGGCGTTAAAGGAGAATATCGACTATAAAGACAAAGCTCGTCGCCAACAGGCCAACGACATTATTAACAGCATCAGGATATGCGACCCGGCAGTGGGCAGCGGACACTTTTTGGTTGCTGCCCTGAACGAGCTGATAGCCATCAAGCGTGACTTGCGCATCCTGCAGGATTGCACCGAGGAGCATCGGAGAATCGAGGACTATGACATAAGGGTTGAGAATGACGAGCTTGTCATCACCGATGGTCGTGGGAAACTATACCACTACGACCCCACCAAACTGGAGAACCGAATACTTCAGCAGAGCCTGTTTGAAGAGAAGCGCACCATTATCGAAAACTGCCTGTTTGGTGTGGACTTGAATCCGAACAGTGTGGAGATATGCCGCCTCCGCCTATGGATAGAGTTGCTGAAAAACGCCTATTATATTGAGTATAGTGATGACAAACAACTGTTGCAGACCCTGCCCAACATCGACATCAACATCAAAGTGGGGAATTCTCTTTCTTCGGCATTCGCCGTTGGAGTGGGAAGGGCTCTGAACACCAGCATCAGCTTCACGGAAAGTTTGAAGCAGTACCGACAATTGGTGGCAGAATATAAACGCAGCAACACGAAAGAAGCGAAACATGCCGTCAACGACAAGATTGCCGTGATACGGGAAAGGCTGCAGAGGAGAGATCCTGACTTGTTTGGAAACAGCGACTATCTGTCAGCGTGGATGCCCAGAAACAATTTCGAGTGGGCTTTCGAGTTCCCTGAGGTGATAGACGACGAAGGGGTGTTCGTCGGGTTCGACATAATCATCGGCAACCCGCCCTACATCAGCCTTGACAAACTAAAGGATGACGTGAAGGATTACGGGAAAATCAAGTCTTTCAATGATGCCGGCAGGACAATACCAGCCTATTATACGCTCCAGAAGTCGGGCGACATCTATACATTATTTATTGAGAGAGGCTTGTCACTGCTAAAGGAGAAAGGCTATCTGTCATACATTCTTCCCAACAAGTGGATGAAGGTCATGTACGGCGAGCCGCTGCGCGAGCTGTTCAGTAATATGGACGGAAACTCTGACCACTACTATATAGGTGCGAACCTCACGGAGCTTGTTGACTTCGGAGACGGTCAGGTATTCACTGATGCCACGACCTACACCTGTATCATCCACGTCAGAAGAGAGCAAAACCAGAAATTGCTGAACGTGTCGAACATCAAGAATCTAAATAAGAAGACTCTGACCGATGACATCGTTGCATTGCGGGAGATCTTTGACAAGAGCCTGCTTAGTAAGGACATCTGGGTGACATCGTCAGTTGCTGCCCTCCAAAAACTTATCGAACTGAAGAAAACAATGCCAACGTTGTCGTCATTTGTTGCCGGGGAAGCATACTATGGAATCAAGACAGGACTGACAGAAGCATTCCAGATTCCCAAAACGACGATTGACGAACAGGGCTGGGACGACAAGTCGAAAGCCCTGCTTGTACCCTATTTACAGGGAGAGGGGCTGAAGGCTTTTGCTGATGCAGAGACCTCAACCTATCTCTTATGTGTCAAGAAAGGACTCACGTTGGCCGGTATGGGAGTTGACCCAACGAAAAAAGAGAAACCCTCAGAGGCCGAAGCCTGGGCGTGGTTCGAGGCTGAGTACAAGAGTGCGGCAGAATGGCTTTCGCAATTCAAGAAAGAGGCCAAGGCCCGACAAGACCAAGGCGACTATTGGTGGGAATTGCGGGCCTGCTCTTATTATGACAAGTTCGAGCAGCCCAAAATCTTCTACCAGGCTTTCCAGACCAAGCCCTGTTTCATCTATGACGAGGGCGTGACCTACTGCAACAATTCCATCTGGCTCCTGACCACCCGAAGCAAGGCTCTTTTAGCATTGCTCAACTCCCGTGTGGGGTGGTGGCTTGTCTCTGAATTCTGTCCGCGCATTCAGAATGGGTATCAGCTGATATGGGACAACCTTTCTCAGATTCCTGTTCCCCGGGAGCTGCCTGAAGAATTAGGAAGATTAGCAGACGCCCTGATAGAGGCCAAGACGAAAGGGGATGACCAACTTTTTGACAACCAGACGAATGAGTTGAATAACTTTGTATCTGCTTTGTACCATTGTCCGCAGGAACTTAATACTTAACACAGATATGAAAAGACTAATTACTTTTGCAGCTTTGCTGCTGACCGCCGTCACCATGATGGCAGAGACGAGAACATTGCCCTCTGTTGGCAACAGTATTGAGTTGACCATCAGCGACGATGGCGGACTGGCCACCTACAGCATCGCCTACGAAGGCGTGCAGGCGATAATACCCTCGCGCTTAGGCTTCGAGGCAGACTTCGGCGACTTCACGCAGGGACTGAAGATGAGCGAACCAAAGATGCAGTTCAATGACATCACCATAAATAAGCCCGGGGGTAAGAAGGTCAGCATCAATGGCGTGCGCTACACCGTGCCGTTCACGAATGCTAAGGGACAACAGATGTCGGTCATCTTCCACGTGACGCCTACCACTGTGGCCTATTGCTACGAGATTCCCCGTCCGGGCGAGAACCCGAAATGCGGCGTCATCCGCCGTGAAGTGAGCTCCTTCAACTTCCCTGAGGGCACGTCGACGTTCCTCTGTCCGCAGATAGGCCCGATGACAGGCTGGGAGCGCACGAAGCCCAGCTACGAGGAGGACTATAAGGCCGACGCCCCGATGACCAACCGCTCACGCTTCGGACAGGGCTATACGTTCCCGTGTTTGTTTAAGGCCCCCCTGTCGTCCCCCGAGGGGGACACAAAAGCCCGTAAATCAAAAGTAGCCCCCTCGGGGGCCGAAGGGGGGGCTGTATGGGTCCTCGTCTCTGAGACGGGCATCGACGGCAGCTACGTTGGCTCGCACCTGAGCGACTACAGTCCAGAGACGGGCTACACCATTGCCTTCCCACAGGCTGGCGAGAACAATGGCAATGGTACGCCGTTTGCCGGTATTCCCCTGCCTTACACCACGCCGTGGCGCACCATTATCGTCGGTGCCTCGCTGAAGCCCATCGTCGAGAATCAAATCGGCGTCGGGCTGCTGAAGAATAAGTATGCGCCCTCGACAGAGTACAAGCCCGGCCGCTACACGTGGTCGTGGCTCGTCTGGCAGGATGAGTCGATCAACTATGCCGACCAAGTGCAGTTCATCGACCTTGCCTCCAAGATGGGCTTCGAGTACTGTCTGGTGGATAACTGGTGGGACCAGCGCATAGGTCGCGAAAAGATAGAGGAGCTGTCGAAGTATGCCCAGTCGAAGGGCGTCAGCCTGATGCTGTGGTACAACTCGAACGGCTACGAGAACGACGCCCCGCAGACACCGCGCGACTGCATGTCGACGGCCATTGCCCGCGACCGCGAGATGGCATGGATGCAGAAGATCGGCGTGAAAGGCATCAAGGTCGACTTCTTCGGGGGTGACAAGCAGTGTACCATGCAGCTCTACGAGGACATCCTTTTCGATGCCAACCGCTACGGCCTGCAAGTCATCTTCCACGGCTGTACCATTCCACGTGGTTGGGAAACCATGTATCCCAACTATGTGGCCTCAGAAGCTGTGCTTGCCTCTGAAAATGTCTACTTCTCTGAGGGTCACGCCAAGAGCGAGGCCTTTGAGCTTTGCATGCATCCCTTCATCCGTAACGCAACGGAACCGATGGACTGGGGCGGGACAATCATGAACAAGTACCTGTCGCGCGACAATAAGAGCCGCCACCGCCGTTACACCACCGACATCTTCGAGATGGCCGCTGCCATCACCACGAGGACGCGCGTCCAGTGCATAGCCATGCAGCCCAACAACCTTGAGGAGCTGCCACAGTTCGAGCTCGACTTCCTGAAGAGCGTACCCACCACATGGAACGATACCCGCTTCCTTGACGGTTATCCCGGTCGTTACGTGGTGCTGGCCCGCCAGCATGGTGATGACTGGTATGTGGCGGGTCTGAACGCCGAGCCTCAGCCCAAGACGCTGACCATCGACATGCCCGAGTGGGCCGGACAGACCGTCAGCTACTACGTGGATGATCCGAAGGCGGGTTCCCAGCAGCGCCAGCTGAAGTTCGACAAAAAAGGAAATGCCAAAGTGACGATACAGCCCAACGGCGGCATCATCCTGAAGTAAGCAGCTTTCTTGTACTTTCAAGTATTTCAAGCAGTTCCTCTTCATGCTCGGCCCGCAGCATTTGTATGCGGGTCGGGCGGAAGTTATAAATACCCTTGAATACAGGAGTGGCGGCCAGATGACGGCGGGTGTGCAGGATGCCCCGTTTCTCGTCAATGCGCTCAATGTTGATGCGCAGCTGTTCCTCAAGAACATCAATCTTTTCATTGACCGTCAGCTGTCTGCGGCTGAAAATCCACGGACAACCGAACGTGGCGCGGCCAATCATCACGGCATCCACACCATAGCGGTCGAAGGCGGCATCGGCCTCGTCGACCGAGGTGATGTCGCCGTTGCCTATAATAGGAATATGTACGCGCGGGTTACGCTTCACCTCGCCGATGAGCGTCCAGTCCGCCCGCCCGGTGTACATCTGCGAACGGGTGCGGCCGTGAATGGTCAGTGCCTGTATGCCGCAGTCCTGCAGCTGTTCGGCCAGCTCAGTGATGATCAGCTGTTCGTGGTTCCAGCCCAAGCGGGTCTTCGCCGTCACCGGCAGTCGCACGGCATCCACCACCTTTCGGGTGATTTCCAGCATCTTTGGGATGTTTTGTAACATGCCCGCGCCGGCACCCTTTCCTGCCACTTTCTTCACCGGACAGCCGAAGTTCAGGTCTATCACGTCCGGGCCTGCCTGCTCGACGATTTTCGCCGCCTCGACCATTGCATCCACGTCGCGTCCGTAAATCTGTATACCTACCGGCCGCTCCTCGTCGCTGATAGTCAGCTTCTTGACTGTTGAGCTGACATCGCGTATCAGTGCCTCGGCCGACACGAACTCCGTGTAGACCATGGCCGCCCCGAACCGTTTGCACAGCATCCGGAACCCGATGTCGGTCACGTCCTCCATCGGAGCCAAGAAAAGCGGCCGCTCTCCAAAGTCAATATTCCCGATTTTCACTTTAAACTTTGAACTTTAAACTTTGAACTCCTAATTCCTAACTCCTAATTCCTAACTCCTAACTCCTAACTATCCAAATGCTCACTTCATAGAGCAGCCAGATGGGCAGCGACACTATCAAGAGGGTGAACACGTCGGTGGTCGGCGTGATAATGGCCGCCACGATGAGGATGGCCACCACGGCGTGGCGGCGGTACTGCTTCATCAGCCGTGCGGAAATCAGGCCCATGCGTCCCAAGATTCCGCACACCACGGGCAGCTCGAACACGACGCCCATCACGAGGCTCATGCCTATCAGCGTGTCTATATACGACTGGATGGTCAGCATGTTATCCACATCGGCACTCACCTGATAGGTGCCCAGGAAGCGCACGGTCAGCGGGAAGATGAGCCCGTAGTTCAGCAGCGTGCCAACCATGAACATCACATAAGCCGACCCCACAATCCACACGGCATAGTGCCGCTCATTGTCGTACAGGCCGGGCGACACAAAGCGGAACAGCTGGTAAAGCACGTAGGGCGACGCAGCCAGCAGACCGACATACAGTGCGGTCTTCACGTGAATCATAAACTGTTCGGTCAGTCCGGTGTTCATCAGATGCAGGCTGAACGGCTCCACGCCCAACAGCCTGTAGGTCACGAAGTCGCTCGAGCGCGGTGCCAGGATAACGTCGAACAGCGTGTCTTTCAGACAAAATGCCACGACAGCCGCTAAGCACACCACCACTAACGAACGGATAATCGCCGTCCGCAGCACGTCGAGATGTTCCCAAAACGTGGCCGTCTCGTTACTGTTTTTCACTTATCCCTTCTCCTTTTTCACTTATCCCTTTTCACTTATCCTTCTCCCTTTTCACTTCTCCCTTCTCCTTCTCCTTCTCGTCATCGAAGTCTTCCTTCATACCCTCTTTGAAGCTTTTCACACCTTTTCCCAAGCCTTTCATCAGCTCGGGAATTTTCTTGCCGCCGAACAGCAAAAGCACGATGAGAGCGATGATGAGCACCTCCTGCATACCAAGTCCAAACATAGCTTTTGTAACAAATTAATATTAAAAATTAAAATTTTTGGTGCAAAGTTACACATTTTTCCGCAAAAAGTTGTAACTTTGCAGCCGAAATGTGGCCCTGATAGTTAAATGGATATAACAAGGCTCTCCTAAAGCTTAGTTCCGAGTTCGATTCTCGGTCGGGGTACCGTAGTAAATGATTGTAGACTTTAACAAATCTCTCGCCGAACATTTTATATGTTATTATAACTTTTTTATTTTCTAATTTTTAACTAAATGAAACAAAATTACGAATCAGGCTTTAAGCCGTCGGTGACGGCGAAAAGCCACAGAACAGCGATGAGTAGGTTACTGCTCATGACTCTGCTTTTGTTCGCCTTTTTAGGAGGGGCAAAAGCCGATGAGATTACTGTGTATGACGGGACTGCGACAAACAGCAAAATCCCTGTGAATGGTCTTTATGTAGACACTCAAGGTACTACGTCAGAATTCATTATTCCTGCCGAAACGGATGGAATGAGTGACATGATAGGAGGTACCATTACTAAACTGACCTTCTACATTCCTGCTCCACCTGCATCTTGGGGCGAACCTACCATTCAACTGTACATGGGCGAAGTGGATGGTACAACACTAAGTAGCATTAATGGTCCGTCTAATTTCACCGTAGTTGCCACAGGCGTTTGGGACAACACTAAAACCACGATAGAAATTGAATTAGATGATCCTTTTGTCTATAATGGTGGCAATCTCCTTATTGGTACTTATGTACTAACTGCCAGTTCTACCTACAAATCGGCAAACTTTGCTGGAGTTGCAGCCGAGTCAGGTGCCTCCATATATAATAATGGTTCAGGTTCAGGCACAGCTCAAAGTTTCCTGCCGAAGACCACTTTCGAATACACTCCTGGCAGCGGCACGACTGTTGAGCGTCCCACTACATTTACAGTCTCTAATGTTACTGCTTACGAAGCAACCCTGGCATGGTCGGGCGGCACAGGCACCTACAACTTGGAGTTGAAGGAAGCTGACGGAGAATTTGAGGAATTGGAATATGGCACCACAGCTACTTCTCTCGTCCTTGACGAGCTGGCACCCAACACTGCTTATACTGCTCGTATACAATCTGTAGACGGCAGCGAAGTCAGCGGATGGAAGACTGTCAGCTTCAAGACCAAGGAGGTATGCCCCGACGGCAAGGTTTGCATTGGCGAGGGAACGGCAACCAACAGCTCCCTGCCCTCCAACAACTATTACAAATACTCTCTGACTCAGCAGATCTACACCGCAGAGGAACTTGGCGAAGAGGGCTATATTCTGAGTCTCGACCTCTTCAAGTCAAGTACAAACGAAATGATTAGGAATCTGGACATCTACGTTGTCAGCACCGATAAGAAAGAGTTTGATAGCAACACTGACTGGATTCCCGTTTCCGCAGCAGACCTCGTCTTTAGTGGCGAAGTGACTTTCACCAACAACGACTGGACTACCATCGAGTTTGAGAATCCATTCGAGTACAACGGTGATAGCAATATTGCCATTATCATTGACGACAACACTGGCTCCTATAAGAGCAGCACTCCTTTCTACGCCTTCGCTACTGAAAAGAGCCAGGCACTTTATTATGCTGCCGATAGCAATAATCCTGACCCAACAGCAGTTTCAATAACTGGCAACTTGGCATCTGTCAAGAACCGCATCCGTTTGGCCATTGGTGAGCCTCCTGCAGTGCTGAAGCCTACAGGCCTGACCGTCAACTACACAGGTGGTCTGACTGCTGAAATCAGCTGGACCAGCGATGAGCCCGCTTTTGACATCAGCGTGAACGACGTGGTGACTGAGAATGTCTCCAATCCTTATACCCTTGAGAATCTTGACCTGGCTACAGTATACGAGGTAAAGGTTCGTGCCAAGAACGATGAAGGCGAGAGCGACTGGACTGCTCCCGTCAGCTTCACCACCGACATGTGTATGCCTGAGGACCAGTGCGTGATTACTTTAGCCCTTACTGACAGCTACGGTGACGGATGGAACGGTGCATACATTGATGTCGTGGATGTAGCCACAGGTGCTTCGTTAGGTACATTTGCTAACCAAAACACCTCTAAAGTTGAGGATAAGGAAAAAGAAGCTAAGGAAAAAGAGGCTAAAATAGCAGCAGCTAAAGTAAAAGGAGCTAAGGCTGAGGCAACAACACAAATTTACACCCTTGCTGTCTGCAAGGACCGTGAGATTCAGTTCGCATGGCACGCTGGTAACTATGACAGCGAGTGCTCCTTCGTCATCTATGATGTCAACGATGAAGAAATCGTTTCGGGCAATTCCTCCGTCCTGCCTTATAACTATACTGTAGACTGCGCCGTGGTAAATGCCAGAAAGCCGACCAACCTCGCAGCCTCTGAGATTGCCCCGCGCAGCGCTAAGCTGAGCTGGACTGAGAACAGTGTTGTTCCTGCTACCGAATGGGTATTGGCTTACAAGACCGATGGCGACTTCACAGAGGTGAATGTCACTGTGAATCCCTTCGTCCTCGAAGGTCTTACACCTGAGACTGCTTACACCGTGAAGGTACGTCCTGAAACGGGTGAGGGTGTCGAGAAGTGGAGTGATGAACTCACCTTCACCACCGACGTGCTCTTCCCCGCTCCTACTGCTCTTGCAGTAAACGAAATTACTTCAACCTCAGCATCTATCAGCTGGACTGGCATTGCCGACAGCTATAATCTGCGCTATATGGAGACAGAGGCTCCCTCAATGGCTACCATCATACTGAATGCTGATGATGTCTGGGACGACGGTTCCGGTTATCAGATGCTGCTCGATGCCGATGCTACAGCTTTCGGCACTATTATCCCCGAGAGTGGTCCTTTGACTTCAAGCGGTGATGCCGATGCTTCGGTATATGCTGAGTTTGAGTATAAGATTCCAGAGAATGCCGATGGTGCACTGACTACAATCAATATGGTTTGCAATGCCAGTGTCTCCATTCAGATTCCTGCAGGCACCTACGACTGGTGTATCACCAACCCGACACCTAATGACAAAATGTGGATTGCCAGTGCTGGTGGTACCATAGGCGGTCGTTATGATGACTATGTGTTTGAAGCAGGTAAGACATACGAGTTCCATGTATACAATGGTGGTCAAAACGATGCTACAGACTTGACCATCACAGACTCTAAGGCTGCTCCTGCCAAGGACGGCGAGTGGACGGTGGTAGAAAATGTCACCAGCCCCTACACCATCGAAGGACTTACTCCTGAGACATACTATGCTGTAGAGGTACAGGGTGTCTATACTGGTGAAGATGAAGGTGAGAGCACTTGGACAGCAAAAGGCTTCACAACTGACATTGCTTTCCCTGCTCCCAAAGACTTGACTGCTGACAATATTACCTCTTCAACTGCTGAAATCAGTTGGACAGCCGATCCTACCGCTACTGGTGCAGAGCTGCAATATGCAGAAGGTTCATTTATTTCTGATGCCACATGGAAAATGTATGACAACGGTACAATGGGAACAACTATTTATGCCAATGGATCTGCGTTCGATTATGGAGTGATGATCCCCACAGGTAGTTACAATGGCAATACCCTGACCAAAGTAAGTCTTTATGATGCAGCATCAGCAAGAGGTACAATCACCATTTATAATGATGGAACTACTGCACCTGAAAATGCAATTGCTTCGAAGTCTTACACTCTTACTGGGGCAGAAGACTTCGTAGAAGTTGACTTTGACGGTGTGACTCTTGATAACACAAAGAATGTATGGGTTGTTGTATCTAATCCAAATGGAGCCAGTGTGGCTGCCGCCGTTGATGACCTTGATGATGCCAATGGCAGATGGGTTAGTTTAAGTGAGTGGCAAGATCTTGCTTCTGCTGGTGTTCCTGGATACTGCTGGATGGTTCGTGCAGAAATCGGTACAGCCGTTGACCTTTCTACTTTGACGTGGACAACAGTAGCTGATGCTACTTCTCCACAGGAACTGACAGGTTTAAGCTCAAATACAGACTACATTGTTAAAGTTAAGAGCATCTATGGCACAGAAGGCGAAAGCGAGTGGACAATGACAACCTTCACAACTCTGGATGCCAACCCCGTTCCTTACGACATCGCTGCTGACTTGGTTGCCGACGGTGCTACCATCACATGGGCTGGCGAGGGCGAAAGCTATAACGTACAGTACAGAACTGCAGCAAATACAGAAGTGTTCTTCTATGATGACTTCGAGAATGGTCTTGGCAATTGGACTATCTACACCGAAGGTGAAGCTCCTTATGAGGAAGGATGGATTCCTTATTCATTTGATGAAGGTGCCAGCTATTTTGCCACTTCTTGGAGCTATTTTAATAACGTCGGTGCCTTCGCTGCTGACAACTGGCTCATTACCCCGCAAGTCGACCTGAAGGGTACACTGGCTTTCTGGGTTGCATCTGTCGATAGCAATTATCCTGACAGCTACGAAGTGCTTCTCTCCACAACAGACAATGAGATTGCAAGCTTCACTACAACATTGCAAGATATGGCAGCTGCTGAGGGAGGATGGAATCAAGTTGTTATCGACTTGAGCAATTATGCAGGTCAGAAGGGTTACATCGCTATCCACCATGTTAGCGAAGACAAGTACTGCCTTGCCATTGACGACTTCGGTATCTTCGGCGAAACTACAGAGGAAGGCGAATGGCAGAATATGGCTGTGAACGATCCTACTGTAACGCTGAGCGGCCTTGCTACCAACAACGGCTACGAGTATCAGATTCAGAGCGTGAAGGGTGGCGAGACATCCGAGTGGAGCGAGGCTGGCGAGTTCGCACTGCTGACCCTGGAGGATAATGCAACCAACAACAGCAGTCTGCTCCTGAACAACTATGGCCGTCAGGCTCACGTTACTCTCGCAGGTCGTACTCTCTATAAGGATGATAATTGGAACACCATCACTTTGCCGTTCCACATTTTTGATCTGGACGAAAGCCTGTTGGCTGGTGCTACCGTTAAGACACTTAATGACGCTACAATAACGTCTACAGAAACGGGTGCCAACGTTACACTGACCTTTGGTGACTACGACTTTATCTATGCGGGCTATCCATTTATCATTAAGTGGGCAAGTGGTGCAGACATTGAGAATCCTCAGTTTGCTAATGTCACCATCAGCAGTGCTACGGGTGGGACTCTTGCTCCGGTTAATGGCGTACAGTTCACCGGCTACTTCGATGCATTCCCCATCACAGCTGCTGACGAGGACATCTACTACCTGATTTCTGACAACCAGCTGGTACGCACAGGTCAGGATCGCACTCTGAAGGCTTGCCGCGGTTACTTCAGGTTCACTGAGGAGGCTGCTACAGCCCGCCAGTTCGTGCTTGACTTCGGTGACGGCGAGGTTGTCACAGGAATCGAGGACATCCAGATGTCACAGAACACCAACAGCTGGTACAACGTGAACGGTGTGAAGCTGAATGGCAAGCCCTCACGCAAGGGTCTGTACATCCAGAATGGTCAGAAGGTCGTGATTAAGTGAGAATAAAGCTGAGCTTGCTCATGCTTTAACGGGCATGGGCGAGCTCAAGTTTCAGCTCAAAATCATGATGAAGAAACATTTTAAACTTTAAGTATTAGAACAATGAAAAAGAAAGTATATGTGATTCCCGAGACCACCTTCTTCGCTGAGGAGCCGGAACAGCTGTTGGTCATCAGTGGTGGTAGCGATAATGGCGACTTGAATATTTCCCTTCAGGAAGACCTGAACGAAGAAATCCAACGCGCACGCGAATTCGAGTTTTAGGATGAACAAGTAAACAAGATTGAATATCTTCTAATCACTGCGGGCGTGGGAGTAGAACCCACGCCCGCAGTAAATTTCCCCAACGTAAATGACAATGACAACAACCTTCAGCAGACCTTCCGTCGGGAAAGAGGTGCGCGACTACATCATGATTTTCATCGCAATGATGTCGTACTGCATCGGCTGGACCATCTTCCTGCTGCCCAACAACATCACGACGGGCGGCGTGGCCGGTGTGTCGAGCATCGTCTACTGGGCTACAGGCATTCCCGTCCAGTACACTTACTTCGGCATCAACGCCGTGCTGCTGCTTGTGGCACTGCGTGTGCTGGGCATGAAGTTCTGTGTGAAGACCATCTATGCCGTCATCATACTGACTGTGGCCACTGGCTTCGCCACAGAGAATTACCATGGTCACCTGCTCAGCGACCAGCCGTTCATGGCCGCCATCATCGGCTCGGTGTTCTGCGGCTGCGGCGTGGGCTTAGGTCTGTCGAACAACGGTTCGACGGGCGGCACGGACATCATCGCAGCCCTTGTCAACAAGTACCGCGACGTGTCGTTAGGACGGGTTATCCTCATCTGCGACGTCATTATCATTTCGTGTTCCTACTTCGTACTGCGTGACTGGGAGAAGGTCATCTACGGCTACGTGGTGCTTTATGTCACGGCCTTCTGTATAGACCAGGTGGTTGACTCCGCCCGCCGGTCAGTGCAGTTCTTTATTATTTCCGACAAATACCGCGAAATCGGCGAGCGCATCAACCGCGAGCCGCACCGCGGCTGTACGGTCATCGATGCCCAGGGATTCTATTCGGGCAAAGATGTAAAAATGCTGTTCGTGCTGGCCAAGCGCCGGCAGAGCGACATGATTTTCCGCATTATCAACGACATCGACCCGCATGCCTTCGTTTCGCAGAGTGCCGTCATCGGCGTCTACGGCGAGGGCTTCGACCACTTCAAGGTGCGGACGAAAAAAGCGACGAAGATTGAACTTTGAACATTGAACTTTGAACATTGAACTTTGAACTTTGAGGGTTGCAATGAGACTGATTATAGACCAAGAGTTTGGGGGCGAGCGCCCGCTGTTTGCCACGCACGACCTGCGGTTGGAGAACATTACCATCACCGATGGCGAGAGCGGCATCAAGCAGTGCCAGCGCATGGAGGCCAAGAACTGTAAGTTCTACGGCAAGTACCCGTGGTGGCACGTCGACGGAGCCGTCATCGAGGACTGCTACTTCGCCCCAGGGTCGCGGTCAGCCATCTGGTACACCAACGACTTGGTGATGCGCCGCTGTACCATCGACGGCCCGAAGTTCTTCCGCGAAATGCGGAACGTCGAATTAGAGGACGTCACCATCAACGATGCCGACGAGACCTTTTGGCGGGTGGACGGCCTGCGCATCAGGAATGTGAAACTGCACGACGGCACCTACCCCTTCATGTTCTCGCGGAACATCTTCGTAGACGGCTTGGAGAGCGACTCGAAGTACGTGTTCCAGTACTGCAAGAACGTAGAAGTCCACAATGCCCGCATTGTGACGAAGGACTCGTTCTGGGAGTGCGAGAACGTAACTGTCTACGACTCCGTGCTCGACGGAGAATACTTGGCGTGGCACTCTAAGAACGTCAGGCTCGTCAATTGTCACTTAGCCGGCGAACAGTTGCTGTGCTATACCGACGGTCTGGTGCTCGAGAACTGTACCATCGACAAGGCCTGCGACCGCATGTTCGAGTACTCGACGGTAGAGGCCGACATCCGCGGACACATCGAAAATATCAAGAACCCGACGAGCGGACACATCGTGGCCGACTCGATAGGCAGCATAACCATTGACGAACATGTAAGGCAGCCGAACGACTGCGTGATAGAAACCCACCCCCAACCCCTCCCTGTGAGGGAAAGACCCACCCCCAACCCCTCCCTGTGAGGGAGGGGAGTAATAAATAGACCCTAAGACATGAATAAAGAAAAGAAACAGGGAATGAGCCCCTTTGACGAACTGATAGTGCGGCGTGGCACGGGCTGCGTGAAGTGGGATGAGTGCCCTGCACCCGATGTCATACCGTTGTGGGTAGCCGACATGGACTTTAAGGCGGCGCCCGCCATACAGGAAGCCATCAGGAAACGTGCTGAACACGGCGTGTTCGGCTATGCTTTGGTGGATGAAGACTATTACGAAGCTGTCATCTCTTGGTTCCGCCGTCGTCACAACTGGACAATCCGGCGCGAAGAGATACTCTATACCACGGGTGTTGTACCCGCTATGTCGGTGGCCATCAAGGCGCTGACCATGCCAGGCGAAAAGGTGCTCATCCTGTCACCCGACTACAACTGCTTCTTCTCCAGCATCCGCAACAACGGCTGCGAGGTGTTGGAAAGCACTCTAATAAGTGAAGAGTTCTTCGACGAGCGAAGCGGCAAAGCCGAGCGAAGAGTGAAGAGTGAAGAATTTCCTTCCGGAGTCCCTTCCGCAGAAGGTATGGCGGTAGCAAATTCTTCACTCTTCACTCTTCACTCTTCATTTAAAATTGATTGGGCCGACTTCGAGGCGAAGTGTGCCGACGAGAAGACCACCGTGTTCCTGCTCTGCAACCCACACAACCCGACGAGCCGCGTTTGGACGCCAGAGGAACTGGAGCGCATGAACGACATCTGCCTGAAGTACGGTGTGAAGGTGGTGAGCGACGAGATACACTGCGAACTCGTCATGCCCGGCCACCGTTTCCAGCCCTTTGCCGCAGTCAGTGAGGCCTGCCGAAAGAACAGTGTCATACTGAACTCCCCGTCGAAGTCGTTCAATATAGCAGGCCTGCAGACGGCTAACATCATCTGCTCACAGCCGGAATGGCGCCGCCGCTTAGACCGCGCCATCAACATCAACGAGGTGTGCGACCTGAACCCCTTCGGCCCCGTCGCCCTGAAAGCTGCCTACAACGAAAGCGAGAATTGGATAGACGAGCTCTGTCAGTACATCTGGGGCAACTACACGGCGCTTTGCGATTTTGTCGCAAAGAACATCCCGCAGTGGCGGGTCTGCCCCATGGAAGGCACCTATCTGCCGTGGGTGGACATCACCGCCACGGGCATGACCGCGCAGCAGTATGCCGACCGGCTGATGCAGGAGGCACGGGTGTGGGTGAACCCCGGTACGATGTACGGCCCACAGTCAGGCGAGGGCTACATCCGCCTGAACATCGCCTGTCCGCGTAGCAGGCTGATGGAAGCATTGGAAAGAATATCCTCTATCTCTGATAAATAGAAAAGGTAAAAGGGTAAAATAGTAAAACATGAAGAAGATACTTGTTTTTGTTATCGTGCTGTTAGTGGCAGTGCTGATGACTGTAACCGTGCCCGACAAGGAGGCGCACAAAGAGGCCATGATGAAGGTCATAACAGAGTTTGTTGACGAAGAGGCCCAAAACCACGGCTTTGGTAACAGCGTTCTGTCCCGATTAGGTAAGAGCGCCGTCACTAAGACCCTGGAGACAGCCTTGGACAGTAAGCTGGAGATGGATAACTACATTTTGCTGAACATGACGCACGTCCATCTGAACGGCAAGGATCATACGCTGTCATTAGGTATCTTGGGGCACGTATTCACGTTCGACAAGGAGACACTGCGCGAGAAGCTGCAAGAATCATTAGATCGTTGACAAGTAGGAAGTAATCATAAACTTCAAACTTCAAACTTCAAATTTCAAACTTCCATGCGGGTACTGATAGTCAACACAAGCGAGCGGGCAGGCGGTGCTGCCATGGCGGCAAGCCGGCTGATGGAGGCGCTGATAGGTCACGGCGTAAAGGCAAAGATGCTGGTACGCGACAAGCAGACCGACGCGCTGACCGTGGTGGAGCTGCCTGGGCGGTGGCGCCAGCAGTGGTGCTTCCTCTGGGAGCGGCTGGTCATTTTCATGCGGCTGCACTTCTTGCGGAAACGGCTGTTTGAACTCGACATCGCCAATGCCGGAACCGACATCACACGGTTGCGGGAGTTCCAGGAGGCTGACGTCATTCACCTGCACTGGGTGAACCAGGGCTTGCTCTCGCTCGGCGATATCCGCCGTATTCTGCTGACGGGCAAGCCGGTGGTATGGACCATGCACGACATCTGGCCGGCTACGGCCATCTGCCACTTGACACTGGGCTGCAAGCAGTTCAAGACTCAGTGCCACCACTGTAAGTACCTGCCGGGCGGTGGTTCCGCAAACGACCTGTCGGCCCAGGTGTGGTGCCGTAAGCAGCGCATGCTGGCCGGACAGAGCATCACGTTTGTGGCCTGTAGTCGGTGGTTAGAGGGCGAGGCGCGTCAAAGTGCACTGCTGCAAGGACAGAAGACGGCCTGCATCCCCAATCCGATTAACACACATATATATAAGGTGGAAGACCGAAGCACAGCCCGCGAGCGTGCCGGACTTCCTGCCGACCGTCGGCTGATTCTCTTCGTGTCGCAGCGGGTGACCAACCGTAACAAGGGCATGGACTACCTCGTGGAGGCGTGCAACCAGCTGGCGGAACAGTACCCGGAGATGAAGCAGGACACGGGTGTCGCCATCTTAGGCGGCCATGCCGAGGAGGTGGTGGGACAGCTGCCCTTCGAGTGCTACCCGTTAGGCTATATCAGCGACGAACGGCGCATCGTCGACGTCTACAATGCTGCCGACGTGTTTGTGCTGCCGTCACTGTCTGAGAACCTGCCCAACACCATCATGGAGGCGATGGCCTGCGGCGTGCCTTGCGTCGGTTTCAAGGTAGGCGGCATCCCCGAAGAGATAGACCACCAGAAAAACGGCTACGTAGCGGCCTACCGCGATGCGGCAGACCTGGCACGGGGCATTCGCTGGATTTTGGCCGAAGCCGACCGTGAAGCTTTGTCGAAGGCTGCCGTGGCCAAGGTCAACCGCTGCTACTCGCAACAGAGCGTGGCCCTGAAGTACACCGAGGTCTACAACGAAGCCATTGCACAAAAGCACTACAAGCTATGATACGATTCACGGTTGTCACCATTACATATAACGCCGAAGCGGTGCTGCAGCGGACGCTCGACAGCGTCTACTGTCAGACATATAAGGGAGTTGAGCACCTGATTATCGACGGTGCCTCGACAGACCGCACACAAGAGCTGGCCGAGGCATACAAACAACGGAGCGACGAGTCGGGGGCCGGACACCAGGTGATTATCCAGTCGGAACCTGACCACGGCATCTACGATGCCATGAACAAGGGACTGACGCAGGCTTCGGGCGATTACATTGTGTTTATGAACGCAGGCGACAGTTTCCCACAACCCGACACACTGGAGCAGGTGGCCCACCGCTGCCGGCTGAGCGAGCTGCCGACGGCCGACCTGCCCGGTGTGCTCTACGGCAATACCGACATCGTCGACGGCGAAGGGCGCTATCTCCATCCGCGCCGCCTGCAACCGCCACAGCAACTGACGTGGCGCTCGTTCCGCTACGGTATGCTCGTCTGCCATCAGGCCTTCTATGCGCGCACCGACATTGCCAAAAACCTCCAGTACGACACCCGTTACAAGTATTCGGCCGATGTCGACTGGTGCATCCGCGTCATGCGTGAGTCCGAGCGCATGTCGCTGCCCTTATATAATATAGGTATGGTGGTGGCCAGCTACATGGAGGAGGGGCAGACGACGCAGCACCACCGTGCCTCGCTCCGCGAAAGATTCAGCGTGATGCGCAGCCACTACGGACTACCCACCACGCTGTTCATGCACGCTTGGTTTGTTGTCCGGGCGGTTGTCAGGAAATAAAAACGGCAAAACATTTGGCGATTCCGATAATTCTTTCTATCTTTGCATCGCGAAAAGTTCGTGACGAAAAGTTCGTGACGAACTTTCCGCGATGAAACGGTTTGTAAATATGACACAAAAAAAGAGGAAGAAACTTGCAAATCCCTTTGTTTATCAGGGGTACGAAGGGCCTGAGTATTTCTGTGACCGCACAGAAGAGACCGAAAACATGATTTCTGCGCTGAGAAACGGGCGGAACATCACCCTGATTTCTCCACGGAAAGTAGGGAAAACGGGACTGACGAACCATGCTTTTCATCAAATCAGGAAGACGGAAAAGGATGCTATCTGCATTTATATCGATATATTTTCCACCAAGAACCTACAGGAGTTCGTCGAAACGCTGGGCCGTGCGGTCATTGAGGAAGCGCTGGGGCGCGAGAAGTCGTTTGCCGGCAAGGTGACAGACTTCTTCAAAGGATTGCGTCCCACCGTCACCCCAGACTTGCTGACAGGTATGCCCACTGTCTCGCTCAGTGTGGTTCCCGTTCAGGCAGAATATACACTCAAAAGCCTTTTCGCCCATTTAGACGGTCTCGACAAGCACGTTTATTTGGCCATTGACGAGTTCCAGCAGATAGCGGAATACCCTGAGAAGGGCACAGAAGCCATGCTGCGTTCCTACATCCAGTTCGTCCACCATGTCAGCTTCGTCTTTTCCGGCAGCAAAAAGCACCTGATGGAGGAGATGTTCTGCTCGCCCAACCGGCCTTTCTATCAGAGTACCCAGCTGATGAGTCTGGAACCGCTGCATGAGGAAATCTACTACGACTTCGCTAAAAAGTTCTTCGAAGCGAAGAAGGGCTTTTTTGACCGCGACGTGTTCCGTAGCCTCTATCGGCGTTTCGACGGCTACACATGGTACCTGCAGGCCATTCTGAACCGCCTCTACGAACAAGAAAAGAAGGTGGAGTCGGAGGCACAGACAGTTGACGCCATCTTGTTCCTGGTCAACACTACGGCTCCACACTATCAGACGTTGACCACATTATTGACAGCCAACCAGTTCGGTCTGCTCAAGGCCATTGCCCAGGCCGGAATAGTGGCACAACCTCAGTCCAGCGAATTCATCAAGACCTATGAGCTACCCAGTTCCAGCAGCGTCAAGTCTGCACTCGACGTGCTCTTGGACAAGGATCTGGTCTATCAGTCTCCAGCCGGCTACATTGTCTACGACCGTTTCCTGGGCATTTGGCTCCAACGGCTGTAGACACAGTCATTGGGCGCTGACCGTGCCCTGCAGGCCGTCCTCGGTATAGTAGCCGCCGTTACGGAACGGCAGGTCGGCGGTCTGGTTCGAGCCGTCGTTGAAGATGATACCCTCGTTCGGACTGGACTGGATGACACGGTCTTTGGTGTCGAACGTCCACTTCCACACTTTCCTCCCGTTGGAAGCTGTGCCAATTTGCTTGCACTTAACGCCCGGCCATACGTTGCCGGTGTAGTTGTAGCTGTTGTCCCAGCGCCAGCACATAATCTGGTCGCCCCATGACGTGGGAGCCTCGAAGAAAGCGCTGGTCTCGCCGGTAGTGACGGTGCAGAAGTCGGGAATGGTGACAGGTTTGTCGTCCTCAGGCTGGGCATCCGAGTCGGTAATAGCCTTGACTGCCGACAGGTCAACACCCGTGCTGGCAAACAGCTTGAAGTTCTTTCCCTCCACTGCCAACTGTCCTTCTTTCAGGTTCACCTCTGCGGCACCCAGCACGAGTGTCAGTTCACCCTTGCTGCCCTTGACGGTGAGCAGGAAGCCTTCGGACGAAGCGGAAGCCACAAGAATCTCGCTCTGATTGGTGATGCCTGCGGCATGACGGGCGGCGATGAGCCGCTTCAGCGTGCCCTTGTTCTGCTGCCAGTGCTTGAGGAAGAGGCAGGGCGTGCCCGGCATGGTGAGGATGAAGGCGTTGGCAGCGCAGACATTGGTGCGCAGGCGGGTATTTTCTCTATAGGTGTCGTGGTTGTCGATGAAGGTCACGGCATAGCGCTGGTAGTTCACGTCGTTGGCCAGCACAGCCTGTTCGAGCTTGTCCCACGAGCCGGAACCGAAGGCATCGTTCAGCTTGTATTTCAGCGGGAAGTCAAAGGCTGCCGACTGTATCTGCCCGTCCACCTTCGTGCCCTTCAGCCAGTTGGTGACCACGGCCTTGTTGCCGTCCCAGCACTCGCCGACGCTGTACTGTGGCTGTGCCGTGGCGTTATACTGGCCGACATACTTGGCGCTGAAGCCCTTCACCATGTCGTAGCGGAAACCTGAGTAGCCTATCTCCTTCAGCAGGAAACTGAGGTAGGTCTTCACGTTCTCCTGCACCATCTCGTTCGTATGGTCCAGGTCGCGGTAGCCGTCGAAGTTGTCGCCCGTGTCAGTGGCGCCGGTGGTCTTGTAGCCGTGTGAGTTGCACTCGTCGTTACGGCAGATGCAGGAGTAGTTGTCATTGTCCCACGTCAGTGTGTAGCCGTCCCTCGACTCGTCGGGGAAGTCCACCCATGTCGTGAGGCCGTTCTTGTGGTTGATAACCACGTCCTCGATGAAGCTCGTGCCCTTTTTCTTGAAAGTGCTCACCATCTGTTTCAGCTCGTCCTCGGTACCCCAGCAGGAGTTGTGGTCCAGCCAGAAGCAGGGATCGTAGCCCATGGTGTTGCGCTTCGTGTGGTAGTAGTCCGACGTCATGCCTGAGTTGGGCACCCAAATCAGGTTGAAGTACTGTGCCAGCTCGTCGGCCTGAGCCGTCAGCTGTGCCCACTTCGAGTCGGCGTAGGAGTCCCAGTAGAAGCCTTGCAGCATGACACCGTCGTAGTCGGCAGGCCATCCCGCTGTTGACGTCGGTTGCGTCGGCGTGGTCGTCGTGTCGGGTTTCTGGGTAGTGGTGGTGTCCGTCGGTGTCACGGGCGTCACCGGTGTTGTCGGATCGTCGTCACCGCCGCCGCAGGCCATCATTCCAAACATGAATACGACTGCGCATAACCATGAAGTTTGAAGTCTGAAGTTTGAAGTTTGAAGTTTGAAGTTTGCGCTCGGCTTTGCCGCTTCGCTCGTCGAAGTTTGAAGTTTGAATTCCATAAGCTATTGTTTTGTCTTGAATTGGTTAAACTCTTTCAGTGCGGGCAGGGCGCGACCCGTGTGGTTGTCGAACAGGCCGCGGTTCACCCAGCACGGCAGCAGCGTGTTCCCGGCGGCGTTCTCCTCGGCAAACCACCAGAACAGTCCCGTCACGTTCTTGTGGCGGTTCAGTTCGGTCACCAGCTCGCGGGTGAACTGCGTTTGCCCGTCCACGCTGATGGGATAGAACTCCGCATATTTGTCTGGCGTGGCCCAACGGTCGTTCTCATGGCTGTAGTAGGCCGCCGTCTCAACTATCATCACCTCCTTCTCCGGAAAGGTTGCCGCCATCCGGTCGAGGTTCTGGCCGAGGGTCTCGATGGTGCCGTGCCACATGGGGTAGTAGCTCAGTCCGATGACATCGTAGTCCACCGCGTGGCTGCTCAGCTGCTCGTAGTAGTTCTTCGTGATGTCCCATTTGCCGGGCTTCTCCGTGTGAATGATGATCTTCGAACGGGGACACACCTCGCGGCAGGCGCGACAGCCTGCCGTGTAGAGCCGGCAGAGATAGTCCCAGCTGGCCTGTTCGCGCACAGCGGCATCCTCACCGTCAGTCCCTGTCTTCGCACCGGCCCACACTATCTTGCCTAAGGGCCAGAGCATGCCGTTGGTAGTCTCGTTGCCCACCTGTATCAGTTCGGGCACCACGCCCCGCTGTTTCAGTGCCGATAGCGTGCGGCGTGTGTACTGGTAGACCGAGTCGGGCAGGTCCTCGCGGCGGGTCTCTATCCATCGGTGCGGCATGGTCTGCTTACCGGGGTCAGCCCAGTAGTCGCTGTAATGCAGGTCGAGCATCAGCTGAAAACCCTCCTGCTTGACCTGCCGTCCTAACCGCAGCACGTAGTCCAGATCTTGACAGACGCCCTCCTCCTTATGCTTCTGTGGTGCATACTCAGGTTCGACGAACAGCCGCACGCGCACGGCGTTCCAACCCTGCTGCTTGAAGAACTGCAACGGCTTCACCGCACGACCGTCGTAGTCGCGGTATACCGTCCCCTGCTCCTCATACGAAGGCAGCAGCGAGAGGTCGCCGCCCAACAGCCGTTGCTGCGCTGAAGCCACAGCCCACAGTGCCGTCACAGCCAGTATCAGCAGTACTCTTTTCATCGCGTCTGTTCCTTTTGGGCGCAAAGTTAACAAAAAAGTTTGGATTATCACTCCTTTTCCTCCAGTTTTTTCGAGCTGTGCGGTTGTAGGAGGCCACGCTTCAAGCGTGGCAGCCGCTAAGGTAGTGGGTGAAGCTTCCAAGCTTTGCGGCAGGCATCGCAACATCGTTTCACCCAACTACTGCCGTTGTCGGGCTCGGAGGCCCGACCTACTACAGTTGCAAAGCTTGGAAGCTTCACCCACTACAGAACAGTCCTATGTCGCGACAAAACGGATAGGTTTCAACCGCACAGCACGGTTTTTTTGACTGAGAATCATTGGGGAGTAAGAAATATTTCGTACCTTTGCAGCAAACTTCTCGAAACTACAAAAGCAGACATGGGAAATAACATATACAGACCCCACCCCTGGCCCCTCCCCTTAGGGGAAGGGAACTGCCGCCGCCTTGTCCGCATGGCACTCCCCTTGAGGGGTGGGGCCAGGGGTGGGGTCTGTAACTTTAGTTATATAGAAGCAAACTTACCAAAAGAAGTATGAGAAAAAGAGTATTATTTACCCCGTTGATGAGGGTATTAGGAGTTGGATGTTGGGTGTTGGGCGTTGGCTGTCTGGCATCGGCCCAGACAAAGACCGAAATGAAGGGAGGTAGCCTACCGGCCCAGACGACAACCGAAGTGACAGAGTTCCGCTTAGCGGGACCGTATGCCGTTACCACGCCCTTTGCCGCAGACACCGTCGATGTGCAGGGTAAGAAGTTCGATGTGAACTCCATGCTCTCGGCTGTGCCGTTGAAGAGCGAAGGACAGGCGTGGAAGGTTGACGGTGGCGCTCGGCTGCCGTCGCTCACTGACTCGAAGTCGGTGGGTGTACTGACATTCTATCTGAACAACACCGATTATCTGAAAGGAAAGATAGAGGTCAAGGGTCCGAAGCATTACAAACTCTTTATCGACGACAAGGAGGCCGGCGCTGACCTCAGCCTCGCTCCCGAGCACCACACCTTTGCCATCCGCTACATGGCCGAACCGAACGACACCGACTCTATCCGTGTCACAATCAATTCTCCATTGTCAATGGTCAATTCTCAATTATCCATTGATGCCAAGCATCCCTACATGGTCCACGACCTGTTAGACGGCCGCCGTGTGCGAAGTGCCTCGCTCTCTGCCGACGGCACGTTGGTCTGCCTCAGCTACCAGACCACCGAACGCGGAGGCAGCAGCCGATGGGAGTTCGAGTTGCGCAATGTAAAGACCGGCAAGCTGATTTCCCGTCCTACGCACGATGTCCGCTGGATGCCCGCCACGACGGCCTGGTTGGAAGAGAGGAAGGAAGAGGGCATCCGCGTGCTTTACAAGGTTGACCCGCTGACCAGTGAGCGCACCCGCTGGGCCGCCGGACTGCCCGACGGCGAATACGATGTCAGCCCCACTGAGGACTATGTCATCGTCAGCGTGAAGGAAGAGGGGCCGAAGGAGGACAGCGGCGTCTTCGAGGTGGTTGAGATGGACGACCGTCAGCCAGGCTGGCGCCAGCGTACTTACTTAGTGCGTCACGATGTCGCCACCGGCGTTAACCAGCGCATCACCTTCGGGTCGAAGGGCCAGCACCTGAACGACATCAGTGCCGACGGTCGGAAGCTGCTCGTCTTCACGTCGTACTCACGGTTGGAACGACGGCCTACTGAGGTTGTCGACTACTATCTGATAGACGTGGAGACGCTGCACACAGACACGCTCATGCAGTGTCAGGGATTCCTTGGTGCCGCACGGCTCTCGCCTGACGGACAGCAGATACTCTTCGCCGGCACACCCGAGGCTTTCGACCGCATCGGCTGTCAGCTGCCTGCCGACAGGACGCCGAGCATGACCGAGAACGAGCTGTTCCTCTACGACATTGCCACCCGGAAAGTGACACCGCTGACGAAGGACTTCGACCCCAGCATCCAGCAAGTCGTGTGGTCGAAGGCCGACGGCCAGGTTTACTTCAATGCCGAGGACCGCGACTACGTCAACATGTTCGTGCTCAACCCCAAGACAGGCAAGATACAAAAGCTGGCCTGTAACGGCGACGACGTGTTCCGCTACAACCTCGCTGCCGCCGCTCCCGTCCTGGCCTATCTGTCGGACAAGACGATGGAGCCCACATCGGCCTATGTCATGTCTACATCCAAAACTTCAAACTTTAAACTTCAAACTTCAAACTTATTCGATGGCCGCACCGCCTTGGGCGACGCCGAGTTAGGCACCTGCGAGGACTGGAACTTCACGAACTCGAACGGCGATACCGTCTATGGCCGCCTGTATCTGCCGAAGGATTACGACACGACGAAGAAGTACCCGATGATAGTCTATTATTACGGCGGCTGCTCGCCCGTCTCGCGTAGCTTCGAGTCGCGCTATCCCGCCCAGTACTACGCCTCTTTGGGCTATGTGGTCTACATCCTGCAGCCCAGCGGCGCCACGGGCTTCGGTCAGGAGTGGGCCTCGCGCCACGTGAACACAGCCGGCGGTACCCCCGCCGCTGACGGCACCGTGCCCGCCGGTTCTCCAGCGGGTGACATCATCGAAGGCACCCGCCGCATCTGCGAGGAACACCCGTTCATCGACGCCAAGAAGATTGGCTGCATGGGTGCCAGCTACGGCGGCTTCATGACCATGTACCTGCAGACCGTCACCGACATCTTCGCCGCCGCCGTCTCGCATGCCGGCATTGCCAACCATACCAGCTACTGGGGCGAGGGCTACTGGGGCTATAACTACAGCGAGGTCTCGATGGCCAACAGCTACCCGTGGTCGCACCGCCAGCTGTACGTCGACCAGTCGCCGCTGTTCCGTGCCGACAAGATTCACACGCCGCTGCTACTGCTGCACGGCAATGCCGACACGAACGTGCCGCTCATCGAGAGCCTGCAGATGTTCACCGCCCTGAAGCTCTTGGGCCGCGAAGTGGCGCTGGTAGAGGTGCAGGGCGAGAACCACCATATCCTCGACTACACGAAGCGCATCCGTTGGATGGCCACACAGATGGCCTGGTTCCAGAAATGGCTGAAGGATGACTCCACGTGGTGGGATGCCCTCTATCCGAAGAAGAACCTGTAAAAGTTCTACCTGTGCGGTTGAAACCTATCCGTTTTGTCGCGACATAGGACTGTTCTGTAGAGGGTGAAGCTTCCAAGCTTTGCAACTGTAGTAGGTCGGGCCTCCGAGCCCGACAACGGCAGTAGTTGAGTGAAACGATGTTGCGATGCCTGCCGCAAAGCTTGGAAGCTGCCGTGCGGCTGGATTTGTAATCCAGCCGCATTGAATATTAGGATTTTTAATCCTAATCTTCCCCTTTTTATCGCATTACAAATGCTTATATTCAATGCAGTCGGATTGCAAATCCGACTGAACGACTGCACGCCGCGCTTCCCCCCTATGGAAGGCGAAATCGGAAAAAAGCTTGCACCCGCCGCACCTCTTACACCTAACCGGGTGCAACGGGTGCAAGGGGTGCAAGCTGTTTTCCTGTTTCGCCTTCCTATATGTATATGCGCGTGAGCGTCGGTTGGTTAACTTACGTTAGATGTAATACTCCGCCGCATCGACGAGGCCGGCACGGAGTGCGTACTTCGTGGCTTCGTGGGCATTGTTTACGCCGAGCTTACGGAAGATGTTCTTGCGGTGGGTGTTGATGGTGTGGAAACTGGAGAAGCGGCGGTCGGCAATCTCACGGGTAGTCAGTCCGAGTGCAATGTCCTTCAGGATCTCCGTCTCGGTCTTGGTCAGGCGGATGTCGGCGGCGGTTTCCGTTGCCTGCGGCACCAACAACTGTTCGGTCATGCGCTGACAGATGTATCGCTGGTGCCGTGCGGCATAGCTGATGCTTTGACGTATTTCCTGTAGTGGCGACTCCTTCAGCACGACGCTGAACTGCGGTGCCGTGGCAATGGCCCGGCGGACGAAGTCTAACGAAAGCTCATCGCTGAACAGAATCCAGTGAACGAGCGGGAAACGCTGGTGCAGGATTTCCAGTTCGTCGATGTCGTTGATGTCGAAGAGCGTGTAGTCGAGCATGACGATGGCATCGTCGTGCTGTTTCAGCTGTTCTATCAGCGTGTTCTTGTCGTAGACAGGACGGCAGGTGGTGTCTTCCATCTTCTCGCACAGGTACGTCAGTCCTGCACGGGTAATGTCTTGGTTGTCTGCTAATGCGATGAACATGAGTTAGTATTTATAGAAGTGCCACTTCCGTTCGTTCCTGCTTACCGTGAGGTCGTCGCCGTCGAGCAAGTCAATCTTCAGGCGGACATTGTTCATCGGCTTGAAGCCGAAGGAGCTTTCCACCATGATTGTGTCAGCCGGTTTGCCTTCAATGGAGTAGCACTGTATGAACAGGCTGTCGCCTACATGCTGGAAGTTCCCGAAGACGGGTTCATTCCGCGTGTTGCGGAACTCTGTTACCGACCCGGAGAAGCTGATGTACAGGTTGTCAGCATCCTTCAGGCGCCACATGCCGAACAGGTCGCCGGCCTCACCGCCCTCCTGACAGGAACAGAGTAAGAAGACAAGGAGGAAGAAAGGTAGGATATGCTTAAAGAATTTTGCCATAATAACTGATTTTGAGGTCGAAGGTGGTACAGTCGCCATAGATGTTTCCCTTGTCGAAGGCAAAGGCAGCCGAGAACTGCCACGGCCCCGTGTGGTACTGTCCCTGCACCATCGCGTCGAACGAGTGGTGCTTGACGGACAGGGGGAAGTCGTAGGTGCCCCATCCCTCGCGATAGGAACCTTTGACGAGATAGGACAGCCGGTTGGTCACGTCGCCGCTCACACCGACATGCCATGCCTTGACACGGCTGTCGCGGAAGCTCGTGAAACCGTCCTCGTTGTAGATGGGCGAGGTGAGAAGTGCTATGCCCGGCGTCATGCCGTAGTACGAGTAGGAGTCGTAGAACGTGTGGTAATAGTAGTTGTCGTTGCCCACGACGAGGTCTGTAATCTGGCTGCGTACAGGCTCTGGGTAGTCACCGCCGTCAAAGTGCAGGGGGCCCGACTGGTTGGTTGACTGGAAGTATTCCACCACGGCGCGGCGCACGTACTGGCGGCCCGGCTGGTTGTTGTCGTACTGCAGTCCCCACAGTCCGTCCCAGCCATTGCTCTTGCGGATGCCGGAACCGTCCTCGAACGGGTCGTCTAAATAGGCTTGCAGCCGGTGGTGCTTGTTGATGTTCCAGCCTATCTGGCAAGTCATCAAGCCGATGTGGTTGCCATAGACCCAGTCCTCCAATGCCTCGTTGTCGAAGTAGTTGGCATCGCCACGGGGCAGGATGATGTCCCAGAACGCCTTCAGATTGGCGGGTTTCTTCTTCTCCGTCAGCACACCGTTTTCAAGCTTATAGCCCACGCCGCCAAACTGTGCCACGTGTTCGATGCCCACGGTGACGAAGATGGGCTTCTGCGGGTTGGAGCGCAGGAACAGGTGCTTCTGGTGGTAATAGTAGTCCTTGGCATACTGCTGGTTGACGTGCCTCCCGTTCAGGTTGTCACGTTCCGTCGCATAAAAGGCATCCTCGCGGTATTGTCCGTCCATCGCCTTGCCGTAGCCGAAATCAAAGTGTATCTGCAGCCAGTCCTTCGTGTAAGGCACTGACCAGAAGCCGTTGGTTCCGAAATGTACCTGCGGGACAGGCTTCGCGTTGTTGCCGTTCACAAACGTGCCGACCGAGAGCTGTGCGTCGCGCAACACGGGTTCCTGTTCGCGGCTGCCCACCTCTAAAAAAAACGACTGGTACGACAGGTTGGCGTAGCATTGCTGCAGGTATGCCTTGTGGTCGGCATGGATGGAGGCCACGCCGTCAACGGCGGCTGACAGCGACAGGTGCTGCGAAAACGGGTGTGTAAGGTTCAGCGCCCCGCGCATATAGGCGGTGTTCGGGCGCGTTGCCAGCACGTGGTGGCGGTTGGTGACTAACTGATAGGCTGTGTAGTCGCCCGTTCCCGCTGCCACTTCTGTTGACAGGTCGTATGTAAGGTGCGTCTTCAGCGTGTCCTGTGCCCTCGTCATGGGAGAGAGCAGAAGACAGACGCTGAAAAGCAGGATGTTCTGATATCTCATATAGCTGTTTGTTTTTTATGTATGTGTGGGCTGTCCGCAGCTCGGTTATACGGGCAGGTCAAACCAGAACGTACTGCCTGAGCCTACCTTCGACTCCATGCCGACGTTGCCGCCCAATGAGTATGCCAGGGTGCGGCAGAGCGACAGACCGAGTCCCGCGCCGGGCACGAACTCGTTCTCCTTGTAGAAACGTTCGAAGATGCGCTCGTGCAGCTCCGGCGGCACGCCCTTGCCCGTGTCCTTCACCCAGATGTGCATCCGTCCTTCGTGCGGAATATCGTAACCCACGGTGACGGAGCCCTTTGCGGTGAACTTGACGGCGTTCGACAGCAGGTGGTCGATGACGGTCTGCACGCGGCCCATGTCGGTCGTGACGTAGAGCGACTCCCGTGCGAACTGTGTGCCGAGGGTCACCTCCGGCTGTATCTTGGCTGCATACCTGTCGACAGCCTGCGTCAGGATGTAGTTCAGGTCGAAGCTGGTCATGGTGAGCTGGTCGTTGCCCGCCTCAATCTTCGAGATGCTCATCACGTCTTCAATGATGCTCAGCAGTTTCTGGTTGTTTTCCTGAATGAGGTCTATGAGCTTGCGGCGCTCCTCAGCCCGCTTGATGTCGGGCAGCACGCTGGTGAAGCCGATGATGGCGTTCAGCGGCGTGCGAATCTCGTGGCTCATGTTGGCAATGAAGGCCGACTTCAGGCGGTCGCTCTCCTCGGCCTTGTTTCGGGCATGCACCAGTGCATCCTCCATAGACTTCCGCTCGTCTATGCGCATGGACGTGCCGACGATGCTCGTCGGATGGCCGTCGGCATCGCGCTTGGTGACAATGGCAAAACTCTCCTCCCAGTAGAACTTGTTGGTATGGGGTATCTGCACGCGGTACTGCTCATGGTACTCCTCGGTGCGGCCGGCACAGATGTCCTCCAAGGCCTTACTGACACGCGCGGCATCCTCGGCCACTAACTGACTGCAGGTTTCCATTACGTTGTCGCCTTCCGGCTGCGGTATCCACAGGTTCCGCTGGTCACGGAAGTCGTAGTCGTAGGTGACAATCATCGTCGCCGGATCGATGTGCCATGTTGACAGGCGCATGGCCTTGAGCACAAACTCGTATTCTACGTTCTTCTTCGTAAGCTTGCTCAGCTGGGACAGTTCTTCACGCAGTTTCCTGCTCGCTTTCCGCTGGATGAAGAACAGCACTATAAGCAACAGCACAACAACGAGTCCTACCACCCAAAACGCGAGGTCTGACTGGTAGAACGGCTGGTTTATCTGTAACGTCAGCTGAATCATCCGCGCAAAATTACATAATTATTTTGAAGTTAGGAAATAAAATGGCAAAATATTTTGTTTTTGTCTCGATTTTGCAGTATCTTTGCACCCGAAATACGTATTTTTGTTGAATGGAACAGACTTTTGAACCGAGCTCAGCTCGCTTGCAACAGCAAGAATTCATTGCCAAAACCTTTATGGGCTTGGAACCCGTTTTGGCCAAGGAACTGACCCAACTGGGGGCTAACGACGTACAGATAGGGCGGCGCATGGTGTCGTTCTCGGGTGACAAGGAACTCATGTACCGGGCCAACTTCCAACTACACACAGCCATTAAGATTCTGAAACCCATCCGCCGCTTCAAGGCCCGTAGCGCCGATGACGTGTATGAGGAAATCCTGAAGACAGACTGGACGGAGTACTTGGACGACGACAAGACGTTCGCCGTCGATGCCGTGGTCTTCTCCGAGGAGTTCCGTCACTCTAAGTTCGTCAGTTACAAGGTGAAGGACGCCATCGTCGACCAGTTCCGTGAGAAGACGGGGAAGCGGCCGAACATCTCGGTGGCCAACCCCGACCTGCGGCTGAACATCCACATTGCCGAGGACCAGTGTACGCTGTCGCTCGACTCCAGTGGCGAGTCGCTGCACCGCCGCGGTTATCGTCAGGAATCGGTGGAGGCGCCGCTGAACGAGGTGCTGGCCGCCGGCATGATCATGCTCACTGGCTGGCAGGGCGACACCGACTTCATCGACCCCATGTGCGGTTCGGGCACGCTGCTCATCGAGGCCGCCCTCATTGCCCGCAACATGGCGCCCGGCCTGTTCCGCAAGGAGTATGCCTTCGAGAAATGGCCCGACTTCGATGCCGACCTCTTCGACGAGATCTATAACGATGAGTCGCTGGAGCGGGAATACAAATACCACATCTACGGCTATGACATCGACATGAAGGCCGTCAACACCGCCCGCCAGAACGTCAAGGCTGCCGGACTGTCCGACTGCATCACCATCGAGCAGCGCGACTTCAAGGACTTCACTCAGCCGCCTCGAAAGAGCATCATCGTCACCAACCCGCCATACGGCGAGCGCATCTCCACGCCCGACCTGCTCGGCACGTACAAGATGATCGGCGAGCGACTGAAGCACCAGTTCACAGGCAACGACGCCTGGATTCTGAGCTACCGCGAGGAGTGCTTCGACCAGATAGGCCTGAAGCCCAGCATTAAGATTCCCCTGTACAACGGCTCGCTGGAATGTGAGTTCCGCAAGTACCAGATGTTCGACGGCAAGATGGATGAGTTCCGCAGGAAGGGTGGCGAGGTGAAAAGCGACGAGGAGCGACGCCAGATGGCCGAGAAACACCGTTTCAAAAAACACCGTGAGTTCAAGCAGCGCTTGGAGGAACAGGAGCAGAACGAAGAGGGCGACATCCGCTCGTTCACCTTCCACCGACACGACATGTTCGAAGAGCGGAAGCCCAAAGCCCACCGACCCTACAGGGATTCCGATGACCCCCAAAATCCCAGAAACCCCAGAGGTCCCAAAGACCCCAGAACTCCCAGAAGCCCCAGAAGTCCCAGAGGTCCCAAAAGCCCCCGAGACCCCAAATCCCGCGACACCCGCCCCGACAAGCGTAACTTTGGTAATAAACGTAACCGATTCGACAACGATGATGAAGATTAAGTCACTGCTCATCTTAGCAATACTCACATTGTCTCTTCCTATGGCAGCACAGGACATGCAGCAACGCTCGGAAGCGTTGTCCACTACAGCACAGAAGAAGCTCTTCACTCTTGAGGACCTGAACTTTGGCGGCACGAACTACCATAACCTGCAGCCCAAGAACATGTTTCTCACGTGGTGGGGCGACCAGCTTGTGCAGACCGACGTGGAAGAATGTCACCTCATCGATGCAAAGACTGGTAAGAAAACGCTGCTCTTCACCCTCGACGACATCAACAAATGGGCTAATAGCGATGATAGTGTACGTTATGTGCGCCACCTGATGAACGCCACGTTCCCCTATCCCGACAAACCGTTAGTGGCCGTGGGCAACCGCAAAGCCTTCATCCTCGTCGACTTCAAGGCACACCAGGTGGTGTGGGAGGACAGCATCTCCGGTCAGGAGGCAAACGACTGGAACAGCATCTCCCGTGCCACGGCTTACGTCAAGGACCACCAGCTCTACGTCGCCGACGGCGAGGGACACGAGCACCAGCTCTCCACCGACGGCTCGCGCGAGATTGTCTATGGACAGAGCGTCCACCGCGACGAGTGGGGCATCACGAAGGGTACATTCTGGAGTCCCGACGGTCAGCGCTTGGCTTTTTACCGTATGGATCAGTCAATGGTCACCGACTATCCACAAGTGGACATTTTCCCCCGCACAGCCACCTACGAGCCTGACAAATACCCTATGGCAGGCACTAACACCCACGTTGTCACCATCGGCGTCTTCGACCTGAAGACCGGCAAGACCGTCTATCTCCAAACTCAGACCCACCCCCAGCCCCTCCCTATAGGGAGGGGAGAAGATGCTCCTGGTTTAGATAATCTGCGCATGCAAGGTAACTCCCTACCTCCCTCACAGGGAGGGACTGAGGGTGGGTCTGTGTACTTCACCAACATTGCCTGGAGTCCCGACTCGAAGAACATCTTCTTGCAGGAACTGAACCGCGACCAGAACGACTGCCGCCTCGTGTGCTACGACGCAGCAACGGGCAAACGCGAATACCAACTCTGCCGAGAAACCTCCGACAAGTACGTGGAGCCCCTGCATCCCATACAATTCCTGCCGTGGAACAGCAACCTCTTCATCATGCAGAGCCAGAAGGATGGCTACAACCACCTATACCTATATAATATAAAAGGTGAGGAGGTGAAGCAGCTGACCAGCGGCCCGTGGGTGGTACTTGACGTGCTGGGCTTCAACCAAAAGACCAAGAGCATCATTTTCGCAGCCAACAAGGAGCACCCCCTGCATCGGCGTCTTTACAGCGTCAGTGTGGCAATTGGACAGATCAAAGCCCTTGAGACCGTCGACGGCGTTCACCGGGCAGAGCTGTCGCCATCGGGCAACTTCCTCGTCGACCGATATACCACACCTACCACGCCTCGCTGCATTGACGTCGTCGATGTCAACAAGCAGAAGAGCGTGCGCCTGCTCACTGCCGACGACCCGTGGAAGGACTATCAGCAGCCCGGTTACCTCTGCGGCAGTATCAAGGCTGCCGACGGCATCACCGACCTCTACTACCGCATGGTTGTTCCCCGTGAACTTAGTGAAGAATTAAGAGTGAAGAGTGAAGAATTTCCTTCCGGAGTCCCCGAGGTATATGGTGAAGGAATGGCGGCAGCAAATTCTTCACTCTTCACTCTTCACTCTTCACTTAAAAAATACCCCACCGTTGTCTACGTCTATGGCGGCCCCCACGCCCACAACGTGGAAGCCTCGTGGCACTGGGCCAGCCGCACATGGGAGACCTATATGGCTCAGAAGGGCTATATCGTCTTCATCCTCGACAACCGAGGCTCCGAGAATCGTGGACGCGAGTTCGAGCAGGCCACCTTCCGGCAGTTAGGACAGGTGGAGATGCAGGACCAGATGGAGGGCGTGAAGTTCCTGAAATCGCTGCCCTACGTCGATGCCGACCGTCTGGGCGTCCACGGCTGGAGCTACGGTGGCTATATGACCATCTCACTCATGCTCAACTACCCCGACGTGTTCAAGGTCGGCGTGGCCGGTGGTCCCGTCATCGACTGGCAGTGGTACGAGGTCATGTACGGTGAGCGCTATATGGACACTCCGCAACAGAACCCCGAGGGCTACGAGAAGTGCCGCCTTACCACGAAGGCAGGCAACCTGAAAGGCAAGCTCCAGATTATTACGGGTTACAACGACAAGACTGTCGTGCCCCAGCATTGCCTCTCGTTCCTCGATGCCTGTGTCAAGGCCGGCACCCAGCCCGACTTCTTCGCCTACCCCGGCGAGGAGCATAACATGCGAGGCCATGCCAGCGTCCACCTGCATGAGCGCATCACCCAGTATTTTGAAGACTACCTCAAGTAACCATAAACTTCCGCTCGGCTTTGCCGCTTTTACCGCTCGACCTCTGGTCGCTTGCTACCGAAGGGACGCAAGAAAGGCGTCTGCCGACTAAAAGTAATTTCAAACTTCAAATTTCAAACTTCAAACTTCAAATGATAATATTACTCTTAGGCAGCGGTGGCCGTGAGCACGCCCTCGCTTGGAAAATAGCTCAGAGTCCGAAGTGCGAGAAACTGTTCATTGCTCCCGGCAATGCAGGCACCTCGCAGTGTGGTGAGAACGTGGCTATGAAGGCCGACGACTTCGAGACCATCAAGCAGTTCGTCGCCGAAAAGGGCATCGACATGGTGGTCGTCGGGCCTGAGGATCCGTTGGTAAAGGGCATCTACGACGACCTGAAAACCGACCCGCGGACAAAGGACGTCCCCGTCATCGGCCCGTCGAAGGCCGGTGCCGTGCTCGAAGGCTCCAAGGACTTCGCCAAGGGCTTCATGCAGCGCCACAACATCCCCACCGCCCGCTACCAGACGTTCACCCCCGCCACTGTGGAGGAAGGTTTTGCCTTCCTCGAAACCCTCCAGCCCCCCTACGTACTAAAGGCCGACGGCCTCTGTGCCGGCAAGGGTGTACTCATCCTGCCCACGCTCGACGAGGCCAAGCGGGAGTTGCAGGACATGCTGGGGGGTATGTTCGGCAGCGCTTCTTCGCGTGTCGTCATCGAAGAATTCATGAGCGGCATCGAGTGCTCGGTCTTCGTACTCACCGACGGCCGCCACTATAAAATCCTGCCCGAGGCCAAGGACTACAAGCGCATCGGCGAGCACGACACAGGCCTGAACACCGGCGGCATGGGCAGCGTATCGCCTGTTCCCTTCGCCACCAAGGAATGGATGCAAAAGGTTGAGGACCGCATCATCCGTCCCACCGTCGAAGGTCTTGCCGCCGAAGGTATCGACTATAAAGGCTTCATTTTCTTCGGGCTGATTAATATGGGTGGGTCTCCCTACGTCATCGAATACAACTGCCGCATGGGCGACCCGGAGACAGAAACCGTGATGCTCAGGCTGAAGTCCGACATCGTCGACCTGTTCGAAGGCGTCGCCGAGGGCAACCTCGACCAGCGGCAGGTGGAGTTCGACGACCGTGCCGCCGTCTGTGTCATGCTCGTCTCCGGCGGTTATCCTGAGGCATACAAGAAGGGCTATCCCATCACGGGCATCGGTCAGGTGGAAGGCAGCATCGTCTTCCATGCAGGCACCGCCTTGAAAGACGGTCAGGTTGTGACCAACGGCGGCCGCGTCATCGCCGTCAGCAGCTATGGCAAGGACAAGGCTGAGGCATTGGCAAAATCGTTCACCGAGGCCCAGAAGATACAGTTCACCGACCGCTACTTCCGCCGCGACATCGGCGCAGACCTTTGACCTTTGAAGTCTGCGATTAAGCGAGAGAAGAGCGATGCTTGCATCTGCTATGCCGAGCGTGAGCAGACTCGATACGAAGTATCAACATTGAACATTGAACATTGAACTTTGGGCGTTGCCATGATCAAGCGAATGCAAAACCATGTGGCTGAAAGCCGCTTCACCCTGCCTGCCGTATCGGCCTACGCCGTGGCGGTATGGCTAGCCAGTGGACTGCTTATCCCTCACATTCCGTTCACGGCTCAGGAGCTGGCCGGCGGTGCGTGGATGCAGTTGGTGTGCTTCGTTGTGTCGGCCTACCTCATGGTCGAACTGAACAACTCGAACGCCCTTATCCGCATCTACAGCCGCACGGTGTCGGTGTCGTTCCTTGTCATGTCGTGCATGGCCTGTTTCCTCTTCGACTCCATGGCCGGGGCTATCGTACAGCTCTGTGTCATCGCCGCCTATACCACTATTTTCCGAACCTACCAGAACAAGGAGGCCGTGGCGTGGACGTACTACGCCTTCCTCTGCATAGGTATGGCCAGCACGGTCTTTGCGCAATTGTTGTTCTTAGTGCCCGTGTGGTGGCTGCTCATGCGCTTCCAGCTGAACTCGATGTCGTGGCGCAACTTCTTTGCCTCGCTCTTGGGGCTGCTGACGCCTTACTGGTTTGCGCTCTGTCTGCTGACATACTTCGGCAACTTCGACTACTTCGTCGACCAGGCCCAGTCGCTCTGCTCGTTCCAACTGCCCTACGACTACACGCGGCTGACGGTCAGTCAGGTACTGGTGTTCGCCTTCGTCGTTGCACTCGGCGTGACGGGCACCATACACTACTGGCGCAACAGCTCTGACGACAAGATCCGCATACGCCAGCTCTACGGCTGGTTCATCGCCATGTCGGTGGTGTGTACGCTGTGGCTCATCGCCCAGCCTCAGCATTACGACATGTTGTTGCGGCTGCTGATAGTGAACACTTCACCGCTCATTGCCCACTTCCTGTCGCTCACCTATACCCGCGTCACCAACATCGCCTTCTACGTCATCAGCGTGGTAGCGGTGCTACTGACCGTATTCTGCCTATGGATGCCATCATTGACTTTCTGACAGGCTATGGCTATTGGGGCATGTTGCTGGCCTCGTTTCTGGCCGGCAGCTTCTTCCCTTTTTCCAGCGAAGCGGTCATGGTGGCACTTATGGCAACGGGACTCGACCCGTGGCTGCTCATGGGCTATGGTACCGTGGGCAACGTGCTCGGCTCAGGTTTCAACTACAGCGTCGGGCGCATGGGCAAAACCGAATGGTTCGAGCGCTACCTCCACGTAAAGCCGAAAGACATGGAGCGCGCTGAGCGGTTCATGGCAGGCCGTGGCGCGTGGATGGGCTTCTTTGCCTTCCTGCCTGTGCTTGGCAGCGCCATCACCATCCTGCTCGGACTGATGCGTGCCAACGTCGTCATCACGTTCGTCGCCATCACATTAGGCAAGATCTTCCGATACCTCATACTCATCTTCGGGGTGAGGCTGTTCACTTGAAGTTTGATGTTTGAAATTTGAAGTTTGAAGTTTGAACAATTCACAAATAACAATACGATTATGAAACAGAAAGCCATTATCCTGGGATTAACTCTCCTGACAGCCTGTGTCGCTCTGGCACAGGAAGGCCCAACCATGGGTTGGAGTTCATGGAACACCTACGGTGTCAACATCAACGAGTCGCTCATCAAGCGTCAAGCCGACGCCATGGTCTCGAAAGGACTGAAAACTGTGGGCTACGACCACATCAACATCGACGACGGCTACTTTGGCGGGCGCGACAAAACAACGGGAAAGCTGAAAACACATCCCCAGCGCTTCCCCAACGGACTGAAAGGTGTGGTCGACTATATCCATAACAAGGGGCTGAAGGCCGGTATCTATAGCGACGCCGGGCGCAACACCTGTGGCAGCATGTTCAACGGCGACGCCACCGGCAAGGGCGTGGGACTCTACGAGCACGACCAGCAGGATGCCGACTACTTCTTCACGGAGCTGGGCTTCGACTTCATCAAGGTCGACTTCTGTGGCGGCTCCTACTATCATAACGAGGATCACCTGGTGCTCGACGAGCAGGAGCGCTACACGGCCATTGCCCAAGCCATCAAGAACACTGGCCGTACCGACGTGCGCATGAACGCCTGCCGCTGGGCTTATCCCGGCACGTGGATCAACGATGCCGCCGTCTCCTGGCGCACCACCGGCGATATCAACTCCAGCTGGGAGTCCGTGAAGGGCATCATCGCCGAGAACCTCTATATGTCGGCTTACTGCTACGACGGACACTACAACGACATGGACATGCTCGAAGTGGGCCGCTCGCTGAGCACCGAGGAGGACAAGACCCACTTCGGCATGTGGTGCATCATGGCCTCGCCGCTGCTCATCGGCTGCGACATGACCAACATCAAGAGCTCGGCACTCAGCCTGCTGAAGAACAAGGAGCTCGTGGCCCTGAATCAGGACCCGCTCTGCCTGCAGGCATATCTCGTTGCACGGATTGACGACTGCTACCTCTTGGTGAAGGACATCGAGACGCTGTGGGGCACAAAGCGCGCCTTTGCCGTCTACAACCCCAACGACGAGGCTAAGAAAGTGCAAGTCGGTTTTGCCGACTTGGACCTCGCCGGCACCGTCCGTCTGCGCGATGTGTTCTCAAAAAAAGATGTGGGCGAGTTCACTGAACAGTACGTGGTGAGCGTGCCCGCCCATGGCACCCGCATCTATACCGCTGAAGCCGAGACACGTCTGGAGCGCACCCGCTACGAGGCTGAGACCGCCTTCATCAGCGACTATCAGGAAATCAAGAACAACCAGGCCGAGAGGACCGGCATCTACGAGGCCGACGACAACTGCTCGGGCGGCTACAAGGCCGGCTGGCTGGGCTACGGCGCCAAGAATGACCTGCAGTGGCGTAACGTCTACAGCTACAATGGCGGCAAGTACCAGCTCACCATTGCCTTCATCTCGGGCGAGAACCGCAATATCACCATCGATGTCAATGGCACGAAGGTCACCACCGTCAGCGCGAACTCCGGCGGATGGGGTAAGGTAGGTAAGAAGACCGTCGAAATAGAGCTGCAGAAAGGCATCAACACCGTCCGCCTGTCGAACACCAGCAACTGGATGCCCGACATCGACTACATGGAACTTAAGTCGTTGGAGCCTACGGCCATCACCCCACCTTCAACCTTCACCCCTCACCCTTCAACCTCCACCACCTACGACCTGTCGGGACGCCGCGCCACCAACGCCGCCGGCCTGCGCATTGACAAGAATGTCGACGGCACCACCCGCAAAACGCTGGTTAAATAGAGCCGTGTGCCCGTCGCTTCTCCCAGCGTGCCCGCCACCGTCTTCGCCCCTGTGCCCGCTACTTCTCCCCGCGTGCCCGCCGCTGTCTTTGCCCGTGTGCCCGCTGCTTCTCCCCGCGTGCCCGCTGCCGTCTTTGCCCGTGTGCCCGCTGCTTCTCCCCGCGTGCCCGCTGCCGTCTTTGCCCGTGTGCCCGCTGCTTCTCCAGCGGGAATAACGTTAATTTTTGTAGAGCGGAGGCAAATTCTTCACTTTTCACTTTTCACTCTTCACTTTTTTTCGTACCTTTGCAGGCAGTTTAACGTTAAAAGAGTTTTCTAATGAAACAGTACCGTCTCGTGGACAATGTCGTCGGATGGCTGACTTTCCTCATTGCAGCCTTCGTCTATTGCTCCACCATCGAGCCGACAGCTTCCTTCTGGGACTGTCCGGAATTTATCACTACAGGTTATAAACTGGAAATCGGACACCCACCGGGGGCACCGTTCTTCATGCTGACGGCAAACCTCTTCTCGCAGTTCACCAGCGACCCGACGCAGGTGGCACGAATGGTCAATATCATGAGTGCGCTGTTGTCGGCAACGTGCATACTGTTCCTCTTCTGGAGCATCACGCATCTCACCCGCCGTCTACTTATCGATAAGTGGGAAGAGCTGACTACGGCCAAGCTCATTGCCATCGAGGCCGCTGGCCTGGTGGGTGCGCTCATCTATACGTTCAGCGACACGTTCTGGTTCTCGGCCGTCGAGGGTGAGGTCTACGCCTACTCCTCGGCCTTCACCGCCGTGGTATTCTGGCTCATCCTGAAGTGGGAGGACCACGCCGACGAGCCTCACTCCGACCGCTGGTTAGTGCTCATCATGTACATGACCGGACTGTCCATCGGCGTACACCTGCTGAACCTGCTCTGCCTGCCCGCCATCGTGCTTGTCTACTACTACAAGCGCTTCCCCAATGCCAACCTGAAGGGCTCACTTATAGCGCTCTGCGTGTCGTTTGTGCTCGTGGCCGTCGTGCTCTACGGCGTCGTGCCCGGCATCATCACCGTCGGCGGATGGTTCGAGCTGTTCTTCGTCAACACTCTCGGCATGTCGTTCAATACGGGTCTTTACGTCTACATGGTGCTCCTCGTCGGCGTTGTCATCTGGGCCATCTACGAAACCCAGAATGCCACCGACGACAGCGTGCCCTCCAGTGCCTCCGCTGGTTCTGCCAGCGGGAAAAAGAGCAACTGGTTCCGCCAGAACATCTCTTTCCTGCTCTCCGTGGGTCTGCTCGGCATTCCGTTCTACGGCTATGGCTGGTCGGCAGTCATCATCGGTGTCATCATCCTCGCCGTCCTCTGGTTCGTCTTGACCCGCCGCGTCAAAATCAAAGGCACAAAACTATCTACTCCCCTCTCCTCCGCGAGAGGGGCCGGGGGTGAGGCTCCCCTTGTCAGCGCCCGTCTCAAGAACACCGCCCTGCTCTGCATGCTCATGCTCATGGTCGGCTACTCTACCTACGCTGTCATCGTCATCCGTTCCGACGCCAACCCGCCGATGGACCAGAACTCGCCCGAGGACATCTTTACCCTTGGCGACTACTTAGGACGCGACCAGTACGGACAGCGCCCGCTGTTCTACGGACAGGCTTACACCTCGCAGGTAGCCCTCGAGAGCGACGGCCGCTACTGCCGCCCCGTCATGTCCACCGGCAAGCCCGTGTGGCAACGCCGTGAAAAGGCTTCCGCCGACGAGAAGGACTCTTACTTCATCGTCCGCACTAAGGATGAATACAAGTACGCACAGAATATGCTGTTCCCACGTATGTATGATGCCGGCCACGCCCGTGCCTACGAGTCGTGGATGGGCGAGATCAGCGGCACCGAGGTGCCCTACGACCGCTGCGGCGAGCAGATAACCGTCAAGATTCCATCGCAGTTCGAGAACCTGCGGTTCTTCCTTTCCTATCAGTGCAACTGGATGTACTGGCGCTACTTCATGTGGAACTTTGTCGGACGTCAGAACGACATTCAGGGACACGGCGAACTGGAGCACGGCAACTGGATTACGGGCTTCTCGTTCATCGACAACGCACGCCTCGGCAACCAGTCGCTGCTGCCCGACGACCTGAAGAACAACAAGGGACACAACGTGTTCTACTGCCTGCCGCTGCTACTCGGACTCATCGGACTCTTCTGGCAGTCACTGCGCAAGGGACAGAAGGGCATCCAGCAGTTCTGGGTCGTCTTCTTCCTGTTCTTCATGACCGGTCTGGCCATCGTCTTCTACCTGAACCAGACGCCTATACAGCCCCGCGAGCGTGACTATGCCTACGCCGGCTCGTTCTACGCCTTCGCCATCTGGTGCGGCATGGGCGTGGCTGCCATCTACGATCTGATAAGGGAAATGGGAAAAGTGAAAAGTGAAAAATTTGCTACCGCACTCGCTGCCGGTGTAGGAATCATAGGTTTACTCGTTCCCATCCAGATGGCTTCGCAGACATGGGACGACCACGACCGCTCCGGCCGCTACACCTGCCGCGACTTCGGACAGAACTACCTCATGTCCTTGCAGCAGGAGGGCAACCCCATCATCTACACCAATGGCGACAACGACACCTTCCCGCTCTGGTACAACCAGGACACCGAGGGAGTGCGCACCGACGCCCGCGTCTGCAACCTCTCATACCTGCAGACCGACTGGTACATCGACCAGATGATTCGTCCAGCATACGACTCACCGTCGCTGCCCATCACATGGGACCGTATAGAATACTGCGCCGGCACCAATGAGTACGTGCAGGTAGACCCCAGCCTGAAGGACGAGGTGCTGCAGCTCTACCGTGAACGGCCCGTAGAGGCTGCCGCACAGTTCGGCGACAAGCCCTTCGAGCTGAAGAACGTCCTCAAGTACTGGGTGCGCTCCACCGTCAAGGACTTCCACGTCATACCTACCGACACGCTCTACCTCACCATCGACAAGGACGCCGTCCGCCGCAGCGGAATGATGCTGCAGGGCGACTCCATCCCCGACCACATGGTCATCTCGCTCAAGGGTAAGGGCGCGCTCTACAAGGGTGACCTGATGATGCTCGAGATGATTGCCAATGCCAACTGGACGCGACCCATCTATGTCGCCACGACCGTTGGCTCCGAGAACTACATGAACCTCGGCGAGAACTTCGTGCAGGAGGGACTTGTCAACCGCATCACGCCCTTCACCACCTCCGTCACCGACGAGCGCGGAAACCTCGTACCAGTGCCAGGCATGAAGACCTTCGACACGGCGAAGACCTACGAGAACGTCACCAAGTACTTCAAGTTCGGCAACGTGAAACAGGAGGGCATCTACCTCGACGAGACCGTCATGCGCATGTGCTACACACACCGCCGACTGCTGTCACAGCTCGCACTTAACCTTGCGAACGAGGATAAGGACAAGCAGGCCGCCGAGGTGCTCGCACTCTGCGAGAAGGAACTGCCCTCGTACAACGTCCCCGACGACTACGCCAGCGGCTCACTCGACATGGCACGTGCATACGCCGCAATCGGCGATACCGCTAACGCCAAGAAGCATCTCGAGCAGTTGTGGGAAAGGTCACTACAGTACATGAGCTGGTACTGCTCGCTATCGCCGGCACGCTTCGCGGGTAGTCAGCAGGACTGCATTCTGCACCTTTACATCATGCAGCATATCTCGCAGCTCGCTGGCGACGTCGATGAAGCATACGCCGACAGGCTCGACCATGAGCTTGCCACCGTCCTCGACGTCTACCAGAAGCGCGGCGGCAACTTCGGTTACTAAACTTGATACTTAAAACTTCAAAGTTCAAACTTCAAACTTCAAAGTTCAAAGTTCCGCTCGGCTTTGCCGCTTTTACCGCTCGACCTCTGGTCGCTTGCTACCGAAGGGACGCAAGAAAGGCGTCAGCCGACTAAAAGAAAGTTCAAAGATAAATGATCATAGAGCAGCCCGCCGTCTATCTCCGCTGGCTCTACCCAAAGGCACTCTGGAGAATGGACCGTCGCGAACGTGCAGTCTACCTCACCTTCGACGACGGCCCAATCC
>Ga0310786_10000346_pt1 | contig 75463 bp, 57 predicted proteins | sample AusTroGonzalo_MG_FD_203881 | JGI IMG/M metagenome (GOLD analysis project Ga0310786, IMG submission 203881) | Bovine rumen microbial communities from tropical cattle in Woodstock, Queensland, Australia - Gonzalo_03 (v2) (version 2) | ecosystem: Host-associated > Mammals > Digestive system >... | reverse complement strand
TTCTATGCTAGAGCATAGTGTCAAATAAAATTAAAAATTTATATCTTTTTTATACGCCTATGTTAGACATTCAAAAGCTTATAGGTACACCAAGGATAATTGTATCCGAAGAAGGTAAAGTTACAAAGTTTGAATTGAATTATTTGCCTAGATGATTTGGACACACATTATGAAATGCATTGAGAAGAATAATATTATCTTACAATGTTTGATGAGCAATAACTTGATTGAAAATAAAATGAGTTCCACATGAATATAGTGTAATAGATTGAGTAAAGGAAGATGTAATATCTATGATGTTGAACTTCAAAAAATTGAAATTTAAATTTGATTCAAGTGTTGAAAGTATTCAATGGATCCCACAAAGATTTAAATGAGTATGACAATACACGTCTGATGCTTTGAAATTACCATCAGGAGTTGAATTATTAAATAAAGATGTATACCTATTCGAAATTACAGATCCATCTTTGGAAATAAATATGGATGTAAGAGTAGAGAAATGATACAAATATTATAGTGTAGAATACCTAAGAAATCGTGATTCTGAAGAAGAAAATAGTGATGTAAATACATTGGTAATCGACAATGAGTTCAAGTTGGTTGATTACATAAAATATGATGTAGATGAAGTTATTGATGACTTCACATGATGAACAAAAGATAGCTTGAAAATAGAAGTTTGATCATTGTATGATTGAGTTTCTGCAAAAGAAATGGTTATGTTTGCTGGAGAAGTTTTGGCTTCTTATGCGAAATTGTTCATTTTCGATGATGTATATATTGATAGATCAGTATTACTTGAGTATGATGATTTAAGTTTTGAAAAGGATAAATTGCCAGAAGAAACTAATATCAAGACAATGCCTATTGATGCTTTGCCTTTGAGTGAAAGAACAAGAAATGCTCTTATCAAAAATAATATATTATACGTAGAAGATTTAGAAAAGAAGAAAAAAGGAGAATTATTACTTATGAAATGAGTAGGAAGAAAAGCTATAGATGAAATAAATCAATCTCTTTGAAATATAGGAAAAGCTTTGATTGGTTAGTGATTTAGATTATTTGTTTATTTAAAATGAGACATAGAATTAATAAGTTAACACAACTTAATACATGAGCAAAAAAGAAAGAACTTTTTGTGAAAATTTTGCTTTCAAATTTGGTTAAAAATGGAAGAATTACTACAACACCAAAGAGAGCAAAAGTATTGAAAGCTGAAGCTGATGCTTTTTTCTCGAAATTAGTTAAGACTTATACTAGATACTCTGATGAGAATGATGCAAAAAGAGAGTGTATTAACATAGTAAAAGCAGATATTTTTGGTGAAGAAGAAGGTAAAAAAGTGATAAATACATTGTTACCAAAATATCTTCAAGATAAACCAAAATCATATGTTGCATCTTACAAAATGTGATTTAGAAAATGAGATGCTGCAGAGCAGATTATGTTGAAGTTATTATAGTTTTTATATAAAGAATCTTAGTTAAGATGGAATTTACAAAAAAAGATTTGAATAAGACTCTTTGGGTTAAGAGAGTTGATCAAGAAAAAAGCAGAAAACGATATAGAGTTGATGCTACAGGAAAGACATTGGGTAGGTTAGCAGTAGATATTGCAAATAAACTTACATGAAAAGATAGTACTTACTTATCTGATTTTTGGGATGCATGAGCTTATGTATTAGTAGAAAATGCTGGAAAATTTGTAGTAAAATGAAATAACAAATTAAAGCAAAAAATTTACTACTCTTACAGTGGATACAAAGGAAACTTGAAGAGTATCACATTAGAGGAATTAATAGTAAAAGATCCTACAAAAGCTCTTTGGTTCGCAGTTAGATGAATGCTTCCAAAAAATAAATTGAGAGACTCTAGGATGAAGAGATTAAAATTAGAAGTTGCAACAACAACTAAATATGACAATTTTAAACCTGTAAACTTATATAAATAATGGCTACACAAGAATATAATCACGCAGTTGGTAGAAGGAAAGAAACTTCAGCAGTAGTAAAATTGTTTCCAAAAGGAAAAGGAAATTTTACAGTAAAAACATCTAGCTGAAAAGAAATTTCTTTGAAGGAATATTTTTGAGGAAATACTCATTTATATGAAAATGCTATAGCTCCTTTAGTTACACTTGGAAAGGATTACTTAAAACAATTTGATGCGGAAATAACTATCAGATGAGGATGAATCTCATGACAATCTGATGCTATCAAATTAGGATTTGCTAGGGCATTGATAGATCGAAATACAGATTTTAGGACTACATTAAAGCCTTATGGATATCTAAAAAGAGATCCTAGAATTAAAGAAAGGAAAAAACCAGGTTTGAAGAAAGCTAGGAAAGCTCCTACATGGTCAAAGAGGTAAAATTTATATCTTAAATATAAAAACGGTATGCAGAAATGTGTGCCGTTTTTTGTTTGGAAAAAAGTGGCAAAAAATTTGATAAATTATACAATAAAGAGTATAATAAAGTATTACATAAAATTTATGCAAATGAAATCAAATATTTTGCATATATGATATTATCAAATTTAAAATTTAATATTAGTTATGATGGACAGAAATTCTGCTTATTATGAAATAAAACAACAAATGAAAGAAAGAAATAAAAGGCATAATGATTCATGGCTTTTATTGATAGTTGTAATTCTACTTTTACCATTTTTAAGTTTCTTTTCGGTAAAAAAGCCATATGAATATGTGTCAAATATTAATAATTTACCAGAGCCAATACAAATTTCCACAACGGGATGAATTGTAAAAAATGTTAATTGAGAAAATATTTATATTGATTTTTTGGCTGAATATGAAATCAAGTGAAGAGTCTTAGCAAAAAAATCTTATGTTGAAATTTTAGCAGATAATAAAATAGTAAATAAAATATCGCCAAAAGATTTTGCTATTTGATGGTGACCTTTTTCTAAAAAGGAAAATATGGATTTAATGAGACGAATTGAAGATGGTAATAGAACTGTACGACCAGTTATTAAAGAATATTCAGAAAAATATTATAATTGGTTTAATAGAGAATTTAGTGGAGATTATAAGCAAGGTGATTTTTGAACATTAGGTATAAATTTTTCACATAATCATTTGATACAGAGTAATCAAAGAATTAGATCATTATTAAAAAGAGTAAGAGTTGGTGATGTGATTAAGATAAAATGATACCTAGTATTTGTACATCCCGAACAAGGTAATTGGTGGCGATGACCATCAAGTATGGTTAGAGATGATCATGGATGTGAAATAATATATGTTACGGATATTTCTTGGTTGAAAGAAAAATAACTTGTTATATAAATGAAAAATATTAAAGTGATAATTGTTATTTAAAAAACGATTTAATATTATGAAATTTCTTAGAAATTACTTTTGCCATTTGCATACAGTGAATAAACATAGAAGGCTTGTCAGAAAACTGTGTTTTAAGCTGTGACTTTATTGGCAATGAATAATCCACGATTTATCTAAATATTCACCTGCTGAGTTTTTGGTTTGATTAAAATATTATCAAGGATTTAGAAGCCCAAATATGTTAGAAAGAGAAAAAAAATGATATTCTTCTTCATGGTTACATCATAAATGAAGGAATAAACATCATTACGAATACTGGAATGATAAAATTGATTGAAAATATCATCCAGTGAAGATGCCTATAAAGTATTTAAAAGAAATGTTTTGTGATAGATTGGCTGCTACAAAAATATATAAATGAAAAAATTTCAAAAATAGTGATCCATACGATTATTTTCATAAACATACAGATATGTCTAGGATGCATAAGGATACTGCAAAGCTTTTGGATTCACGATTAGTTGTGCTTAAATATAAATGAGAAAAAGAAACGTTAGAATATATCAATGAACACTATAAAAACAAAATATGACAAAATTACTAAAAATTATTTTCTATTGCAAAACGACGAATTTAATTTAATTATGAAATAATAGTCAAAAGATTATCAATTTTTAATTACTAATCCATAATTATAATGAGAGATGAAAATTGTATTTTTTGTAAGATTTTAGATTGAGTAATTCCAAGTGTAAAAATTCGAGAAGACGATGATTTTATTGCAATCTTGGATGCTTTCCCAAATCGTAAATGAATGACACTTGTGATCACAAAAGACCATATGGATTCAGATATATTAGCAAAAGACGATGATTTTATCGCAAAATATTTCCAAGCTGCAAAAAAGGTAGCAAATATTTTGAAAAAATGACTGAAAGTTGGGAGAGTTTGACTTGCTATAGAATGATTAGAGGTAAATCATGCACATATCAAATTATATCCATTCTATGATGGAGTGTGATTTGCAAATGGATTTTGATCTTGAGATCAAGCAAGTTTAGATGAATTACAAGCAGTTGCAGACGAAATAAAAAGCAACCAGTAATTGTCATTTTGAAGGAGTTTACGACTGAAGAATCTATTTTATATTTTTATTAGATTCTTCGCTAACGCTCAGAATGACAAATATTACGAAATTTTTTCTTGAATTGTGTGCCTTTTTGTATATTTTTTAGTTAAAGTGTTTTATTTGTTTTACGAAAGAAAAATGTTTAAAGATATGATCCTTTCAGATGAATTAAAAAATCATGTTTGAGAAGTTGTAGAAGTTCGTGGACTATTGCATGTATTACGTGTGGTTTCTCCAAATTTAGCTTTTTTGATTTTGAGAGATAGACACGGATTATCTCAATCAGTTTTGGAAGATCCAAAAGAAATAGAAAAATTGGATGGTTGCTTACTTTGAAGTGTAATCTCTACAAAGTGAACTGTAGCAGAGATGCCAAAATGAAAATTCCGTTGCGAAGTGCAAAAAGCATCAGTAAATGTGCACAGAAAAATAACATATCCAAGTCCAATCGATATTTCAAAAGATGAAATCCATGCAGATGGAGAGACATTATTGGAAAATAAAGTAGTTACTTTGAGACATCCAAGACAGATGAATATATTCAAAGTAGCTTGAATAATCGAAAAAAATATGAGAAGATTTTTTGAAAATAATGACTTTACACAAATCAATACTCCAAAAATAATCTGATTCCCAACTGAATGAGGATCTGAGGTATTTGAAATAGATTATTTTGATCGTAAAGCATATTTGGCTCAAAGTCCACAATTTTATAAACAAATGATGATACCAGTATTTGAAAGAGTTTATGAAATAGGTAGAGCATATAGAGCTGAAAAAAGTAATACTAGCAGACATCTGACAGAATTTTTGTGACTAGATATGGAAATGTGATTCATCGATAGTTTTGATGACATCATCGAAATGACAGAAAAATTTGCAAATTATACTGTACAGAAAACTTGGGAAGAGTGAGAAAATCTTTTGTTAGCATTATGAGCTACAAAGCCATTGTTACAAGATAAATTTCCTCGTATCAGTGTGACAGAATTGCATGAATTAATGTTTAAAGAGACTTGAGAAGATCACCGTGGAGAAAGAGATTTAGCTCCATCAGAAGAGAAATTTATCTGTGAATATTCAGCAAATAAATATGGATGTGATTTCGTAGTAGTAAATGGATTTCCACGATCTGATGCTAAATTCTATCATCATCAAAATTTAGAAGATCCTACAGTAGCAGATAGAGCTGACTTATTGTTCAGATGAGTAGAAATTATTACATTGACTCAGCGTGAAGTAAATTATGATAAATTAGTTGCTCAAATAGCTGCACAATGACATGATCCAGAGCAACCAGGTTTGAAATATTATTTGGATGCATTCAAATATTGAATGCCAGATGAATGAGGATTTGGACTTGGAATGGAGAGATTTGTACAAAAGATGATTGGACTCGAAAATATTAAGGAAGCTGAACTATTCCCAAGAGATGTTCAAAGAATTGTTCCATAAAATATGTAGAAATATTAAATAGGAAAAGGCATCAAAAGTTAGATGCCTTTTTTATGAAATTATTTTATCATGATTTATTAGGTAAAGACAGTTAAAATTAGCTTGTCTTGTAATATGTTGCCTTTTAATTAGAATAAAAATATTATTTATTTGTTATTATTGAAAATAAAATGGAAAATTCCTATTTTGCCCAAGAACACGGCATAGATCAACTAAATTATACTAAACCTAAAAAGAAATCTATTTCTATCCCTACATTTATATTTTCATTGATTATGGTAGCATGTATTACCATCATTGTATTTTTAAAATGGGATGATATTTTAGGATTTTTTGGTATAGAGAATGAAAATACTATCGAAACAGACACTATACAATTTTCTCTTTGAGATGAGGTAAAGTTTTCTGGAAATATAAAGAAGGATGGTGATATGGAAAATTATACACATACTTATTACTCTCAAGAATATGATACAACTTTTTGATTAAAAAGCTCTAAATTTATTTTAGATAATTATATCGATAATATTTATTTTGAATGAATAATTGAAAGATTTTATCATGAAATGCCAATTGTTTCCGTTACTGCAATTTACCAGATGGAAGATTTTGAATCAACATGATTAGATGTCCAGGAAGATGAAAATATTGAAAAAAATGTAAAATATTTAGCTAATTTATGATTATTTTTTTGAGAAGATTTTTTCCAAAAATATACATTAGTAAGTGAATGAGATTGAACAACATTGAAGTTTAAAAATATAGAAACAAATATCATATCATCAATAAATTATTTCAAATGTAATAAATGAAATGATGGTGAAAATTGTGATTATTTGAATTCTAGTTATTCAGAAGTTTCAACACAGAAATTAGTAGATAAATACTGAGTAGTATACTACAAAGATCCTGAAGTAAATTCCTGGTTTTTCTCAAATGATTCTGTATTTGGATATAAAGTTGTAGATGAGCAAGAATCTATAATCAATGATTTATCTAGATTAGTAACTGTAGTAAATAAGTCATTTGTTGAAAAAAATGTAAAACCAAATATTTCCAAATTATGTACTATAAATTATAAATCTATAGAAAAAATAGAGACCTCAGAATTTTCATACAACAATAACAACTTTTATTATAAAGTTGAATGAAGTGATATAAATTGAAACATCATTTCATGTGAATTAAAAATAGATCCTACATTAGACAAATTCGCACAAGTAGTGAATATAAGTGAAAGAGAATCAATAACAGAAAATTCTATGGACACAGGAGACAATAAAGAAGAAAAGATTAATGATTCAATAAATGAATCATCTACTTGAGACAAGACTGAGACAACATACAATTGGGATACAGATGTAGAGCAATTTCCTATAAATTTGGATAAAAAACTGACGTTTACATCTAGTAGAGGACATTCATTTATATTTCCAAGTAGCAAAATAGCTTATCAATGAATGAATTCTAGTGAAAACTTTGGTCAAGTTGGAGTAAATTGTTTCTCAGCTATGAATGTAGTGAGTTATGATGAGAAAGAATTAGTAGAGACACAGTGAAATGTTGTAATATATGAATGTAATGTAAAAGATACATTTGATGATTCAGACAAAACATTAATTTATAAAAATATTTGAGACAAACATTTCGTAATAAAAATTGTAGATCCTGCACGAATTGAATTTGCAAATAATATAGAAATAAATGCGTAAAGAGATATTAATTCTCTTTAACTTTTTCATAAATTAAATGCCAAAATTTGAAGAAGAAAGCTTGTGTGCAGGTAAGCATAAATGTAGCAACAATCATAGTAAGTATTGATAGAATTCGTATAATCCACTGATTATTTGATCAGATTATACTGCTAGTAATTAAAAAGTACATTATCAAAAGTGGTACAGCTACAATGATGCAGATTTTAAAATAAAATAAAATAGACACCCAAACCTTAGCTATAAATCATTTAAACGTTATAGGAAGATTTGATATAGTTATGCTAATACTTTTTCTCAAAGCTTCAGAAACTCAAATTTTTTTATCATTTTTTCATTCCAATACTAGTATATATTTTGCATACTGCCAAAAAATACTAGAAAATAAAACTGCCAATCACCAAATGCAAATTAGTCAAATAACAATACCATTACTTAAAATATCTAATATATATAATCTAAATAGTGTTGAAAAATACATATAAGGTCAAAAAGAAAAAGCCAAAGCATTTAATTCAAACACTTTGAAAAAATCTTTAATTCAATCTGATAAAGCCACTCCAACACTTTCTTTACTTTTGTCTTCCAAGTAATGTATATTAGCTGAAATTCATATTGGATAACCTAATGAATATCATATGGCAAATAGTATTAGTACAACAATAGCCAATCAAACTAAATTATTTTCCGTAATCAAATCCAAAAAATATTGAAACATAGTTGCTACAGAAAGTCACTTTTCCATTTTGTATGTAAGTAGTGTATTTACATTATATGCCAAAAAAAATACAATATAAAAAAAACGAGAAAATCATACCAAAAAAGCTAATTTTGTATAACTTTTGTGTTCTAACAAATACTTTCTACTATCGTTTAAAAAATTTTTAATCATAATGTAACTCATAATAGTGGTTTTACCCTAATATTCAATAAATTTTTATCAAAATGTTTAACCTTGATTTATCTTAAAAAACATTTATTCTAATTCTGTTTTATTCCATGAAAATTTTTTATGTGAAGTTACCTTTGACAAAATTTCCTTGTTGATACAAAAGTACAAGATTACATAGCAGAAAAAATAAATAGCATTTACGAAAAAAATAAATTAGAAGCTATTGTAGAGATATGACCATGAAAGTGAGCTATCACAAAAAAAATAAAAAATATTTCTGATAAATTTTTCGTAGTAGAAAAAGATGAAACCATGAAAAAGTATTTGTCAGAAATTTTGGATGAAAAGCAGATTATTTTTGCTGATGTTTTGCAGACAGAAATATCAAAATTTCTTCCAATCAGTCCAGAAAAAATCCTTGTTGTCGGAAATTTACCATATTATATTACATCTCCCATTTTCAGGAAATTTTTTTGAGATTGAAAATGTGAATTTGCATGATGATTTTTCATGATTCAAGATGAAGTATGAAGAAAGATAGAGACCATAGCCGAAAAAAAATCATATCTTTGGTGGATTTTGAATTATTGATACGATGTGATTTATCACAAAACAGTCTGAGCGAAATCTTTTAATCCACCACCAAAAGTAAAAAGTTGCCTAGTAGAATTGAAAAAGAAGAAAAAAGAGGATATAGAATTCACTAAATTAGTAAATTTTTTGGATTTGTACTCTCCATTTAGTAGAAAAACATTATGATCAATAAATAAAATTTTGGGAAAACAGTGAAAGAAAATTTATCAATTAAATGATGATTTAAGTAGGAAAAGATTGGAAGAATTACAATGGAATGATATCGTAAAATTTATAGAATAATTAAAAAATCAAGATTTTCATATTACTTGACATTACTAGTAAAATAAATATAATTATACCACTAAATAATCTAGTATAAAACCAACAAAAACAAACACACAAATGAAAAATCTTATCATCTTCTGCATCGGCATACTGTCGATGATGGCGTTCAGCGTTAACGCTCAAGAAAAAATAACGCTGGTCAATGTGGACTATGAGTTGGGTTTTCCGACTCAATATTTCACTTTCAATGAGATTGACTCGCTCGTCTTCTCTCCAATTATTGGCGAATCAGGTGAAATAATTCCAAGCATCGCCGATTCAGATGAGGCTACACTCCTTCTGTATAGTCTCGAAGAGTATGGTCTCAATACGGCTTGTGAGGGCTTCTGGTATAATAGTATTATAAGGTACCTAGAAGCTCCAGAAAAAGCGGAACAGGCAGATGCACAAGGGGATTACTACCACCCGGAGTGTGTGATCTATGCACCAAATATTGATAGCATTGGAGCTATCATATTTGATTGGTCAGAGGACAAGTATGTTGTAGCAATAACGACAACAGATGCCACGGGTGGGTATTATCTTTGGGTCCTCATCAACCCAGAAACGCTTGGAACAGAGTGGGATATATTTAGAGATACTTTTAGCCAATTTATGATTGATCATAATTGGTAAGAAACGCTCTCTATCCATTTTGAGATAGAGAGCAAATTTTGTATATTAAAAAATTTTTATATCATTTTTGCGATTTGATTTTTTAGGTCGTATAGTCAAATCTCATCACGAACTGATATGAAAATAGGATGCTCATCTTTGTAAAGATTTTTTAACTCACTTATTCTTTTTTTATCCACTAGGTCGATCTTGTTGAAAATCATAAGCCTTGGTTGATTTGCTCAGATATCATCTAATATTTCATTTACTACATTTATCCTTTCAGATACAAATGGGTCAGAGCTATCGATGATATGTAGTAGAAATTTACTTTCAATACTATCTTCCAAAGTACTAGAAAAAGCATCAATTAGTTTTGGTGGTAGGTCACGGATAAATCCAATTGTGTCGTTTAAAAGCACTTCTTTTCAAATTCATTTTTCTGGATCTGTGAAGACATACATTTTTCCTACATTCGTTCCGAGTGTGGCAAAAAGTTTATCTTCAGCTAGTACTCATTTTTTTGTCATAGCATTCAAAAGTGAGGATTTACCAGCATTTGTATATCATACAATTCAAATCACAGGTAATCATTTTTTAATTCTACTTTGTCTATGTAGATTTCTCATTTTCTCAAATTCTTTGAGCTTATCTTTGATTTTTTGTTGCTTATCTTTTAAATGTCTTTTCATCCTTTCTGTGTTTGTTTCTCCAAGTCATCTTGTAGCTCAGCTTCATCATCCAGAATTTCATCACTGTCTACTTAGCTCCATTCACATACCAAAAATCCTTGGTCACATGTGCTTGATTGCTGCTAATTCGATTTGGAGTTTTGCTTCGACACTATCTGCATGTTTATCAAATATTTTCAAAATCAAATCGATTCTGTCCCAAGCTTTTATATGTTCTTTTAATCATGCTTTTTCACTTTCTGCACGGAGATATTCATTTATTTCAAAGATTTGTCCAGGTTTCAAAACATTTCAGATAATCAAAAGATTTGCTCATGATCTAATCATTTCTTGAGTAATTTCCTCTAATTTTCCTGGTCAAATATATGTCTTTGTATCTGGTTGGTCTTTTTTTTGCAATTTTGTCAAAATTACTATTCATCAAAAAGTTTCTACTAAATTTTCCAATTCATTCATTCTATCTTCCAAAATGTCTTTTGGCAAATTTTTTGGTGCTATATCGGCAAGGAAGACTTTAAGTTCTTGTGATTCTTCTTGTAGTGAGTCTAATGAATCCATGGAAATAATTAATTACTAAAATGAAAAATAAACAACAAAATCAAATAATTTTTATTTTTTTAGATTAAAAAAACAAATTAAAAATTTATTGTATTTTTTCAAAAATTACATACTAATAAATATTATTTTCTTTTATTTTTGTGATTTATAAAAAATGACAGAAGTAAAAAAAGTATTAATGGTCATTGCAAATGACTGATTCCAAGATCATGAATTTTGAATATCGTTTGCAGTATTTCACGATGCATGACTTGATATCACTATCGCTGCGGGTGATAAATGAGAATGTAGAGGTGTATTTTGAGCAAAAACAGTTGCAGATGTAGATCTATTTTTTGCTGACGCTAGTAAGTATGATATGGTTGTGTTTATATGATGAGGTGGAGCATATGCTCAGTATTTTCACGACAAAGCTTATCTAAAATTAGCAAAAAATGCTAAAAAAGTTTGAGCAATATGTATAGCTCCAATGATTATTAGTGAAAGCGGAATATTTAACTGAAAAACAGTAACTTGATGGGATCAGGATGGTGTTCAACAGTGATTTATAGAAAAAAATTGATGATTTCGATCAGAGTGACCGGTTGTTGTATGTGGAAATATAGTGACATGAAATTGACCAGATGCAGCAGAGGAATTTGCAAAAAAATGTGTTGAAGTAATTAATAATTGATAATTTAAAAGATAAAATTCTAATGTTAAGTGATAAATACAGGTATGTCGCTATGGATTTTGAAACAACATGATTAGATGTTTCAAAAGATGAGGCGATACAGATATGATTAGTAGAGATAGATGTAAATTGAAATATTGTGAATCAATATAAATCTTTTTTAAAACCTGAAAAACCAGTTTCAGAATTAAAAAGTTTGGTTGCTTATATTACTTGAATTTCTATAGATGATATCCAAACTGCCCCAAGCATATTTGATGTGAAAGATGACATATTGAAATTTTTTTGAGAGAATACTATTTTAATTGGACATAATATTGAATTTGACATAAATTTTTTGAAAAAATATTTCCATGATGTAAAATATTTTGATAGTATCGATACTTTTTACTTGGCGCAAAATTTGATTCATTATCCGCTAAGTTATGCCCTTGATGTACTTGTAGAGACATTGATGACAAATAAAATATTCAAAGAATACTTCCTAAAACTTCATTGAGGACAAGAATATAATGAAAACAATATTCATGATTGATTGTATGACTCTCAAAATTCACTGACATTATTCTTGTATGAAATAAACCGTATGGATACCTTATTTCTTAAATATCAGATATTAAACAAAATAATATCTAAAAACGTATGATTATATCATAAACTATTAAATTATCAAGTAGACCGGGCTTGAGGAAAAAATGAAAAAATATCTGTGCCTGCTTTGAAAAAGCAGTTACCATGAAATAAAACATTAAAAGCCAAACTAAATATTGATCTAAAAAAATATAAAATTTGAGAAAGGTATTTTGTTTGAAATGTCGACTTGAGTCAACTTGTTATGTCACTAGTATCGGGAAATAAAGACATCATAATGTCATTTTCAAGTGTAGCAAAGCTCAATATTGTAAAAAACATTTTGAATGATGCTGGAATAAAAAATATTGGTTTTGCAAAATGATACACGACTATAGATCAAACTAAATTTTCAAGATTTCTAAATAAAGATACCTTTTCAGACAACGAGTTTCTGTTTATCATAAAATATTTTTCTATTTTAATGAATGAATGATCTGTGATCGAATTAAATACCAAAGCAGATTACAAGATACATTATTACATCCAAGATGAAAAGAAATTTGAAAAGTATCCCATAGTACTTACAACTCATGGATGATTATATTCGATATTACAAGAACAAGAACATAAATACAAAAATTATGATGTTTGTTTTTTTGATACTGAAATGTGGTATAAATGATATAATGAATATTTATCTAAACCATGTGATTTGTATTCAATACTAAATTTTTTGGAAATATTATTCTACAAATATACACTAGATGAACAGCAAGATGCAATAGATATTTTAGAGAGATTTGCGAGATTTTTTGAAATATTTATGTGAGTATTGTTTTCTGAAACAAAGCAATTATTTGTAAATAACCCTGAAATTAAGGTGACAGTAAATCCGATATTGGAAAATATAAACTTTTATGAAACAAATAAATTAGTTTTACAATTTTCAGATTATAAATCATTGCTCCAAGAGTGTTTAAATGATGAAGATTTTCAATCATTATGGACGAAAATTGATCAATTATTCACCGTATTAACATGATTAGTCGATGTGCAAAAGATTATGTATAATCAGTCTGAATTCTATTTTACATATGCTGAAGCTGTAAAATATACAAATTGGGATGAGTTTAAAGATGTATTTCCATCATGAGTCTATTTTTTATCTGATTTTGAAAAATGATATCCCAAATTACTGGATCAAGACTCATGATGAAAGAATTTGTTGATAAAAAAGATTTGAAATAAAGATAAAGTAGTTGAATTTGTGAATAATTGGTTGTCAAATAATAATTGAAAAATATGTTTTATTTTATCAACTATAAAAACAGAATCAAAAGAACTATTTGATAAATTTTTTGAGTATGGATTGTCAGATAATGTTGCACTACTTGTTGAAAATATTACTTGATCATTAGGAAAAAATGTATTTAAAGCAAAAGCAAGCTGAACAAAAATAATAATATGAGGTTATTCGTTTTTAATTTGGTTATTTTCAAATTGAATTAATATTGACATTTGTATAGAATTTAATATAATGTGAAAGATGTTAAAGTATCTTTTAGACGATATTCAACGATATGCAAGAAAGAATAACATTTAGTCGCAGTACTTTTTTCAATATTATAAAACTTATTTGAGCGGTTTTGATAATTTTTTTGTGATTAAAATTATGTGTACAAAACAGCTGAGAACTTACTGATTTTTCAAATAACATATATTATGATGAAGTTTCACCTGTAGAAAATTCATACAATGAAAATTGGTTAGAATGAGTATGAATGCACAATATATCTGTATCAGAACAAGAAGAACAGATAGATAAATATAATGATTTAGATTGAGAAAATCATGAATATGAATTAAAATACCAAACACTTTGTTTTTCTGATTTCAGTGTATGTATGAAAACAAAGTATATATGAGATTTCTCTCCAAAAGATAAATTTATGTATTTAGCCAGCAATATTTACGTAATCAATACTATTGCACAAAATATACAAATATGATTAGATATTGATAATCAATTAGAAGTTATGACATTGAATTCTTCATACTGAGCGACCAGATGATCTGCTACTCGAGATTCTGTCACCTTGAATCTAGGAGCAGTAACATCGTATGTAGAATATTTATGATTAATATCACACGAACTATGACATATAGTAGATTTGTGAATTATTAGATGATACTCATCAGAAAAAGATGAAAATTTCACAGAATTTGGTAAGACCGTATTCTCTATAGATGATCCATCATTAACATATTATGCACTGTCTCGAGATAGCGAAACAGTTAGGAAACCAGAAGCTGTAAAAGAAGATTTTTGTAGCTGATACTGAATGACAGATCCTTTCGAAGATTTTGCAGAATGTCACAATGTCTATTTGAATCATAATGAAATTTTTAGAGAGCGAGCTAAAACGAATGATACTATGAGGCAAAAATACAATTTTTTTGCTAATTTATACAATGGAAAATTTATGTTTAGTTCAACATCAGACTTAGATAGATTTCACTCAAGTCCTTCTTGGAGACCTTGGGATACTACAAAAATGTAAAATTTTGAGTTTTTGTCAAGAAAATGTCGTTGCGATACGACATTTTTCTTTGTTAAATGAAAAAATATCAGTATAATATAAATAACATTTAAATTCCATAAAATAAATGAGAATAACAAAAAGAATTATAATATATATACTGATATCTCTATTTATGTTTTCAAATATTTTTTCTTCGTATACATTTGCAGAAAATAACGAAAATCAGTGTTGAGCGTGTGGTGGTACTCCGGATGGAATGCAAATGTATGTAAATTTTCAGGTAGAATTACTTTGAATATTACAAGGTTCAGAAAGAGAGAAAAAAGATTATTGATGAACAAAAAGGTCAGGATTGTTTGGTTGATGATATTTTGCTGTCCCTGAGGCTTTTATACAATCAATAAAAACAAAGGTAAAAAAGAATATTGATAAACAATTGGAATCTACAAGGTCATTGATGATTTCCAGCGTGATACTATATAAATTGACATTATCTCATGCCTTATCAGAATGAATACTTTCCATTTCAATCCTCTTTAGAAATGAATCTTTTGTTAGGGATTATAAAATATTACAGGAAATAGATATGAGTACAAATGATATTATACGAGATATGGCTGAACTTTGAATATGGAATAATAAAATAAGTCCGGATGTATACTTACAAATACAAAGTTTACAAACAACATATAGCGAAGAATATGGATGAAGATATCCAATATTTGAAAGATTTATAGTATCTGATGATGTAAAAAATAAGCAACTATTGACGTTCATATACAGATTGAACTCGTTAATGAAATGATTTTTGTACAATGTAGAGCATAAATATTTATTAAAATTAAATGCTTCTGTTCTTGAGAATGTATTGTATGATGACGGAAAAATTGAAATTAAGTTTAATGAAAAGTTTATTGATTATGTAGCTAATGGTTATGAATGTGCTGTATGATGATGTAATTATGGTACAAAAAGAGCTGCAAGAGAGCTTGCAAAAGATGCTACAGAAACTCGAAGGAAAACAGCAAAAGCCTTTTGAAAATCTAAAAAATTAATAGTAGATTCTACCAAAGAATTATGATCTGTATTGAAAAATATGCCAAAAACATCTGCAAAAACATTATGATGATCCGAAGGTAATTTAGACTTGACTGATAAACAGATTCAACTTTTACGTAGTGTTTATGGTGCTGATACCAAAAACTTAACAACGACACAATTACAATCATTAAAATTATTTCGAGCAAAAACAAAAGAACAAGTTCAGCCAATTAAAGATTTAGCCTCTACTATATGATCATGAGCAAAGCTTATACGAAACGGTGTCACTAAAAAGCCTGTTTTCCCAATAGTTCAAGAGGAAGTAAGTAGTACTAGTAACGAACAAGTTACTAGAAATAATAAAGCTTTACAATCACAATCAAAAGACGATTTTACCGAGTCTATGAAAGGTGTAATAGCTCAAGTATTAGCACTGAAGACACAAGACAAACAGATAGCTCTTTGAGCGACTAATCAAGATATTGTATCTTTTGTCCAAATATGAGAATATATACACAATGTTATCATAAATGAAGATATAAATGGTGCTGATTGATTAGTTCAGGTGCTATGAATGCTATGCGAGTATCAGTGTAATAATAAATGAACTAAAAATTGTTTTGCTAAATAAATTTATCTATAATTAGTTGAAAATGAAAAACATATGAAGATTTATAACATGAATAATTGTATTGCTATCAATGACGACGGTATGTTTTTCATCAGACGCAGAAATAAAATTGTCTTGTAGCGATATTAATATTTCAGAGCTTGGTAGGACAATAGAGCCATATCAGTGAATCAAAGAATTGACAAATACATTTTGTAGTGCAGTTTTATGACAAAGATGTAAAGATACAACAGATAATTCTGTTTTACCAGATTATTTTGACCCAAATCAATCCATATTTTTGAATATATTATGTAATAGCGTAGATCATCCATGATACACAAATTTAGAATTTTTGAACAAGACAGGTATTATAAATTTTATTTCTGCATTTGGAAACAATTCATATTGTCGTTCAGATTGAACCATGAATAAATGTGATTATGTATACTATTTGCCGAATATATTTAATGAAATCATGAATGATATGTTTAGTATAGCGCAGGCAAGATTTTTTTGAATATCAAAATTAGATGCTAAAGCTGAAGATGTAGCTAATAAATTTTCAATAGATACTATACCATGATTAAAATTATGATTATGTGACCCATCAAATACATATTATAAAACAACATGCAAAAATTTAAAGTGATATGTAGAAGATGCACGTAGCATGCTAAAAAAAACAAGTATAATAAGTATTACTTGACTGCAAGTAGAGCCTGAAGGTCTTGATTGCGTAAGTAGTTTTAGTGACAATATATTATATTGTTGATTATTATGAGATACGTCTACATATGGTTTCATAAATACAGTTTACAATGAATATTTCTGGTATAGCTTATTTATGTGATATTATACATTGAAACTAGATTCTGACATAAAACAACAAGATTGGTATGAAGATGTTAGAACATCAATATTGAAGTGAGATCCTCCAGTTGAATCTCGAGATCCAGAAAATTTTATTGAATATTCTGAAGAATTAGAAGAACGTATGACTAGAATAGAACAACAATTATTTAAATCAAAACAGGCAATAACAGAATCACTAAAAAATATTGCTGAATTAAAAAGCTCTTTCTCTCTACATATATGATTATTAATGTATCAGGAAGATGTCCAATTATTTATGAAAGAAATATATAAAATATATTCACCGATTAGAACTTTATATGATAAATTTAGAAATGTTCAAGTTAAAGAATCATAAGACAATAAGATTAAGAACATTAATAATGACAGGAATATTTACTCTTGGTATATGTTTTTCTTATTGTTATTGATGATCTCGAGAATGGACACCATTAAATTTTTTATCACAATGGGCAGATGAAGTAGAAAAAATAAAAATTAATAAATATAAATTATGAATATCATCGGTATTACAGACCAATTTATATGAAAACACACTGAAAACTATACAATACAAGAATGTCAGTCCAGCTTTAGATTCTTTAGATGAAATCGTTGTAGAATTAAACAGTAAAGGTAGTGACTGTAATTTGGATAAACAAGATATAATAAATATATTATACTATACAAACAAAAATTTCAAAAATAATTTACACTCACTATCAGATGGTTTTGCAGCACCAACAAAAACTAATATGAAAAAATCGTGTGAAAAATTGTTATCATGATGTGTAATGCCGGCAGGCGAACGAAATGACACGCCAGATTATATTTCATATTGTAAATCAATTGTAGATTATCAATTTGTAAGTAAATCTTTAAATAAAGAACAATTATTATCTGTATCTGAGAATAATAAATGATCGGATAGATATTGGAATAATAGTTTAAAAGACAGTAGTTATGATATCTTAAATGACGTATATGTATTATCTCAAATATTTTTTGATTCTCCTCAAAAACCTGAAGATGTACTTTTTTATAGCATGCCATGATCTAACAATAATACAAACAATTGACAAAATAATAGCGGCGGAAATTGATGATCAGGTTGATGATCATGATGAGGAAATTGATGAAATGAACCCATTGTAATACCATTTGAACCATATCATACACCAGAAGAAGAGAGTCCAGAAGAAGATCCAGAATGTAATCCAGAATATAATGGACAAATACTAAGTAATTTATCAGCACAAGAACAATTGTGTACTAAAGGAATATATTATTCGTTTGCGTACAATAATATGACTAATCAACGGACATGGTCATGTCGAAATATGATATGAATATCTGTAGAATGTATGGCAGAAAAAGAATTGGCGTGAGTTGATATTCCTACGGTAGGCGAAGATATATGAGATTTAGTAGATTGAACATTATTTAGAAATGAATGATCATTAGACAGTTTTCTTTGAAATGATTGTGTACCATGATTTGATGATACACCATATCAAATACCTGAAGACGGATATTGTTGAGATGGTATATTAAATAATTGAGAATACTGTGATCCTAATGATTCTACGGAAAGTCACTGGTGAAATTGATGATGTAGTAGTTCGTGTGAACCAATTATAATAGATGAACCAGTATGTAATGAAGAATATAATAGGCAGAGAGCAAGTAATTTAACCACTGATTCTCCATTATGTACCATATGAATGGTTAATTCATTTACATATAGTAATCACAAATGGACATGGCGTTGTGAAAATACTTTATGAAGTTGGGTAGACTGCGAATCTACAGAAAAATACTGTGGTGACTGAATATTAGATGATTGAGAAACTTGTGATCCAAATGATGTTAGACAAATGAATTGGTGAAATATGTGATGTAGTGATAGATGTGAAGCTATTACAGAAGATGATCCAGAGTGTAATCCAGAATATAATGGACAAACGGTAAGTGATTTGACAGCACAATCACAATTATGTACAAAATGAACTTCTAATTGATTTTCATATAATGATTCCGATAAACGTTGGACATGGCGTTGTGAAAATGCTTTATGAAATTCGGTACAGTGTATAACAAATAAGGAAGAATCTTCATGATGAAATACACAAAATCCAGATGGAGATGATTGATTAGGTAGTAATTTGAGTCCAGAAACAAAGTTATGTCTTAATAAGTGTAACGAAGTACGAGATGCTAAAAAATATTCAGATGCAGTAGCTTGCTATGCAAAATGTTTCTGTAAGAGTATTGAGTGGCCAACAGACAGAGAACGGTTAGAAAGAAATGCTACATGATGGTTATTAACCTATTTAGATAGTACAATATGATTATGACCAATTTTTAAATTAGAGTTTTGTATACAACCAGTAGCTAGCCATAAATTGGAGACCACAAAAAAAGCCAATAGTTTAGAAGTTGTTATGACAGAAATAAACAATGTATTACAAGATTTAAAAAATAGTGGCCAATTACTAAAACACAAAAGAACAAAAGAATACATGGAAGCCTGATATTCATTAAATGGATTTTCTTCACTTTCATTTAGCATACATAGTATGACAAAAAAACCTTCAAAGGGTAAAACAGAAAAGACCGAGAAAGATACTCAAGAAGAATTTAATCAAACACTCGAGACAAATATTTTATGATTTTCAGAGAATGATGGAGATAAATATATTATAAAATGATCAGAACAAGAACCAATAAATGAAATAAATATTTCAGAACTTAATAGGGCATTGGATATAAACCGTTTAGCTGGTATGGATTCGGAATTTACAGATTTTTTACAAACAAATGTAGATTTCCGGTTATTTGTACATGAAGTACTAGAAGATATGAAAGAGACAGTAGATGCATTATCTAAGAAAAAATAATTAATGTTTTAATATTCATTTTTAGATAGCTATATTTAGATATAATTTAGATGTTGTCACATAATAACATTAAAATTTTATCTCTAAATTATAGTCGTTAATTTCTATTTTTATTGAATTATATCAAAACTAATTATATTTAACTTTTACATTTGTTGTATATCATAAATAGAAACTAGTAGATAAATTTAGCTACTTACTAATATTCTACCTATTTTAGCTATATATTTTTTCATATTAATCTTAATTAACTATATTATATATAGGTAATATGATTTTAATCAGTATAAACTAAAAATTAGTAGATAAACTTGGTTACCTACTAATTTTTCATTATTATTTATTAAGTAATAAATTATTCTTCCTCATCTTCTCTTTGCCTATTTATTTTTGCTTTCACAGCAAAGAATATTACTAGTATTGCGAAAACTCAAATTAATGATGATAGTGTTATTATCAATACTCTTAATCATGTAGAAACTTTCTTTCATTTTACTTGTTGAATATTCTGCGTTGTATCAATAGGTTTTGTATCCTCTATATAATTACTACATATGCCTGACGTACTAGCTATATTATAGTAATCTAGTATTTTACACATATTTGGTATAACAACATCTTCCATATCTGGCCTATAAATTTGATTACTTGTTTGACTTTCTAAATCATCAGTTGTGTTCTCACTAATCGTATTTAAAATATTTTGTAATATCTCTTTTCTCTGATCTTGTTGAGAATTTCAATTTTCTATATTAGTTTCAGCTATTTCAAAATCATTAAACATTGGTACAATATTCATTCTCAAATTTCTAGGTAGTATTCATAAAATTTCTGCTTTAGCTTTATCATACACTGTTCATCATGCAAGTTCTGATATATCAGGATTTGTTAATTCTAATTCATTTATAATATCTAATAATTCTTTTTTTTCATTTAATCCAATATCTATCTTATTATCACTTGTTAAATATTCTTCTAGGGCTATAGTATTAGTTGTGGTTTCTGAATCACTTAGTAATCAACGTTGTAAATTTAATAACAATATCCTTAAATTTTCATCAGAAACATTATTGGTTATTTTTAAAAGTTTTTCATAAATTTCTTTTGTATCTCCATCTAATTGCACAGAATAGTCTAAAAATGATACAGAAAACTCTTTGTACAAAAGTTCTCACGAATCTTCATAATAAATTCTTCAAATTTTACTAACGTATTGAGGTTCATATTTTTCAAAATGAATTTCATTACATGAAAAATCTTTTTTTTCATTATCAGTTATATCCAAATCTATGTAACATTCTCATGTACCATACTGATTTAATACATAAAAGAGTACACTATTATTTAAATTATTTCATACAAAAATTTCAATTGAATCTTGTTCATTATCTTGATATTCAGGGATGGTTAGTAATTTAAATGGTCAAGTATAATTTACCATATTTCCATCTTCTGTTTCTATCCCTTCCAAAGATAATTCAAATTTTTTATTTACAGAGTTTGCAAATTCATCAGTTAAATCCACAGAGACTAAATATTTATCATATTTAGGGTATTCAAATACATAATATCCAGGTTTTTTGCTATTAAATAGAAATCAGTTTTTATTTTTCCTACAATCTACCAAACTTAAACAAGTAGTATCTGTTTCTATCTTTCATAAACTAATGTCTCTAAATAATACAAATTTTCATGCAGTAGTTGTCAAAAGTCTTGGTTTCAATCATTCTTTTACTATGATTGTTCATCACTTTGCTGTTCATTCGTATCATCTATATAATACACCAGCTCTAGGTGTATATCAGTCTTCATTAGCTGTTTCATAAACATATGTTACTTCATCATCTTTTGTAACAAGATCTCGTTCTCCATCTCAATCAAAATCATATCTTATAGTCCTTTCTTGTAAGAAATCACTTCTATCAGAAATGATTTTTGCAGAGACATTAAAAGTTACTTCTTCTCATACATCTACGGAAACCCTATTTTCTTTTAGTGTAACTAGAGGAATATCTACATTTTTAGAGTCTTGAGTTAATAGTACAATTGGTCCATTTCCAAGAGTTTCCTCACTGACATTTTTTCAATCATCGTTATCATATATAGTAACACCAAACATATACTCACCAGGTTCTTTTAGTTGAAAATACGTATAATTTATAGTGCTTGGTGTTATCTTTGTTTCTAGCCATCTACTAGGATCATCTTTATAATAATAATACCACTTGAAATACGAAATAAATCAATCACTATCCTTAGCATTTACTGCTGTAACTTTTACAGTCAGATCTACATCTGAATCAAAAATATCATTTGTTGTATTATTTTGATTAAATCATATTCCAATTTCATTTCAATATTGAGGGAAAGATAGAATAACATTATCCAAAGTAGGTAAAGAATTGTAAACTTTAAATCGAATTCTTTGTTTTGCTTCTAGTCACATGGTAGTATCTTCTACAGTCATATCTATATAACTACATCACATTTCATTAAAACTATGTTTGAAATTTGTAGCATTATAGATTTCTCAATATTTTGGCCTAAAGAAAAATTTTAAATCGGAGTTTGTTCATTTTGTATTTACTGAATCACTAGGGTCTACAGTAATAGTTTCGTACCTTGTTACTTTATACGCAGGATAAACAATTCATCCATCAATACATTCATCGTTTTCTCTTATTATATCATTGGATTTATTCTTTACCTTGTATGCTGCAATTGGATGATTCTTTTCTCATACAAAAACTTTTTCAACAATTGAATTCTCTTGTCAATTATCTCAATTTACAGCTAGACTTACGTTATACATTCCAATTTTAGAGAATATATGAGTAATTCTATTTGTTTGGATAAGAGAAGAATTTCCATCTCCAAAATTCCATGAATAACTTAGTATTTTTTTATTACTTTGTACCAAAAATGTTATTGGATTTCCCCATGTGACAGCTCTTGGTGCTACTATCAATTCTGGTCTCAATGTAGATTGAACTTGAATTGTCTTTTCGACTTCACTAGATTTTCAATATTTGTCAGTAACTGTTAATGTAACAACTTGATCTCCAAGAGAATCAAAACTTACCCTTATTTTTTTGTTATTTCATTCTATATTTTCAATAGTGGTTGTTTCTGGATTAGAAAAATTCCAAGAATAAGTTAATTCATCTACTCAGTTTTTTACATCAATATCAGAAGATACGCTTCCATCCAAAATGAATTTTGATGGATATTTCCAATCAGATGCTGGCTCATAAGTAAACTGAGCTATAGGATCCGATGAATCTATAAATATTACATTAGTATCTGTGTTTGATTCTCATAGATTATCAGTTGCTGTCAGTTTTACAGTATAAGATCCTGGTTCTATAAATTGATATTTTATAGATCTTCATTGATATGTAGTTTTTTTATTACCATTTGAATCAAATATCTCTCGAGTATAAAGTTTGATGGAAGATGTCACAGAATAAGAAGGACTAGCATCAAAGGTGAAAGTAGTACTCGTATTTCATTCTTCAGGCGTTCTTTTTATTATAGCTACAGGATCAGCTAATACGATAGAATATGTTTCTGATACAGAATTAAATTCATTATCTGTTGTAGTTAATGTAATTTTATATTCTCATTCATTTGGTAAATCAGCTTTAATTATTCAAGGACTTCATGCTCATTCTTTTGTGATAGAAAATCAATTTCACCCTACAATTGACCATTTATGGCTTTCTATAACTCTTTCTCAGATAGGTATAGTCATAGATCAGTCGAAATATATTCAATTTATTCATTCTTGAGTACCAAACTTAGTTTTTTCAGTTGCATTTAATTTTTTTCAGTTTGCATATACTGATATTTTAGCAGACATAGGCTTTACATCGATAGATATACTACTTTCTCCATCAAATATTCATTTAGTGTAGTTAGAGCTTCTAACAGTTAAGTGAACTATATGAACTCATGGATTTGGAAACGTATATGAAATAATTGATTTATTTCATATTACTTGATCTACACCATTTACATCTCTATAATACCAGTAATAATTATTTTCTGGTATGGTTTCAGAAGAAGGATCTGTACTAGCAGCAGCATTTAATGTTACAGTCAAAGGAGCTGGTCATGTAGAAGGATTAGCTCTAATATTTGCTTTAACTGTATATGAAGCATCAATTTGATCTAATATATTTGAAAATGGTCTAAAGCAATTTGACATAAATGAAGAAAACGAATCGGTATTATAATTCTCATATAATGATAATGATAAAGATTTACATTTTTCATAGGTTATTTGGAAACCATAATCTTGTGGAAAATTTGGAAACACATTAGAAAAACTATTATATAAAGATAAGAACTCACTACTAGGTACAGATTCTCAGATTTGATTATTAGCTTCAATTTGTATGAAAATTCTTTTTATATTTTCTCGATCGTCAATTATAGTATAATTTGCCTTATAAATATTTGGAATATTCTGAGCAAATGATAGTGATAAAAATGACAATATAGAAATAAATAATAATGTAATTAGTTTAAGAAATTTTGTTTTTTTCATTGTTCACATAGATGTATGTAAAATATACAAAATAATTATATTCATAAGTCAAAAAAAAGCAAATCTTAGGTAGTTTATTTTGTATTGAAATTTGACATTTTTTTTTTAGTATGTTCCTTGCTTTATATATTAATTTTCCAAATGAAAAATTGAGTTAAAGTATTATTGTTTGGATCATTTTGACTCTTTCTATGAGTTATGTGATGATGCTCAAAAAATTTAGATTCTAACGATGGTAATATGTGTAATGATGCTGTAAAACAATATTTAGCAGAAGCTGATTTTAAATGACAATGACAAGCAGTACAAAAATGAGATAGTATTGTCGTTGATTATATTGGTAGATTATCAGATGGTACAGTTTTTGATACAAGTGTAGAGTCTGTTGCAAGGTGATGTGATAAATATAATGAAGGTAGAGATTACGATGCATGATTGGCTTTTGAAGTGTGAGCAGGTCAAATGATTGCAGGATTTGATAGAGGAGTAGAATGAATGAAAATATGACAAACAAAAACAATTGAGATTGCAGCAAAGGATGCATATGGAGAACGGGATGAGACATTAGTGATAGAAGTAAATAAAACTGATTTACAAAATCCTGAGCAATATGAAGAATGAATGACTCTATATACTCCATATGGACAAGCTGTGAGAGTTCATAAAATTACTAAAGATAAAGTATTTATAGATACAAACCATGAATTAGCAGGTAAAACATTAATATTTGATATAACAATCAAAGAAATAAAATAATCAAAAATATTTTAAATAACGAAAGAAGCGTCGGCAAAAATCCAACGCTTCATTTTTTTAATATTTTACGAATGGTATCCGTATTCTCTCCTGTTCAAGATCCAGGATAACAATATAAGTCTGGGCTGGTAAGTCTTGGACGTCAAGTTGATCTTGACTACCAAAAACTCTAATCCTAGAGCCCATCATATTGTAAACCTCAATCTTATCCACATTCACATCATCCGGCACGGAAATTTTTAAGTTCCAATTAGTTGGATTAGGATAGACATAGAAAAAGGTATTTTCACCGTTTTCTCCTAATCCAGTCCCATAGTGGGACACGGATATCAATCTCTTATCGGTTTTCTGGCAGCCATTTTCTGTTGTGTACTTATAATACACATAATGGTCGCCAGGACCAGCAACTAAGGGGTTAAATGTGTTCATTCCAACTAGTCCATGATCCCATGAATCCTGGAAGAATTGGCCTCCACTAGGGACCCCTATCAATATAAAGGGTTCCGTGTTATCATAGACTATGTTTGGTACGCCGTGGATTTCCACTTCTGGTACCTCGTATACTACGAGGAGACTCGTGGTTGGATAATCCACATTACCGTAAACATGGTGGGATGTTAGGTAGTGAGCACCTTGGCTCACTTCACTCGGTCTGAAATGGAGCGAGTCAGTGGTAACGCCAGGCCCTTCGAACCATGTTTGTCCGACTACATTCGAGGAAAAGTATCTCATCAACTCTACATCTTCCTCATCCGGACAGACATCCGGTGGATAGAATGATACGATAACGCCGTTGGTTTCGACGTAAATTGTCACTTCATCCCTATCGAGATCGATATCAATCTCACCATAGCGATTTCTCGCATAGATGAGTTGATACGTTGTTGTCTGTTCTGGCTGCACCGTGAATAGGTGCGGAATTGTTAAAACTCCTTGAATGATGATATTAGCCCCAGTAGTTCTATCCTTCACTACGAAGTCGATAGAATCGACAGTTCCAATACTACCTTCAATCCAGAACTCGATTGTGGCTAAGCCACCAGTAGGAATTTGACTGTTATTACTCACTAAATAGGCCTTTTGGGCCATTGATGAAGCCCAGTAAAGGGTCATCATCAAGAATAATACTTTTTTTTTCATTGTTTTTGTTCGTTTTTGTTTAACAATAGGTTTAATTAATACCATATTATTATATATAAATAGTAATAAAAGTCAATCACATCAACAATAGGTTTTGATTTATTAATATACAAAAAAATCGTGAACCTTTCGACTCACGATCTTTTTGTATTTTATATTATTACCAACTATTTTCTAAGATCATAAACTCCTTTTTCCACTCTAACAAACAAATCTTTGTACTTTTGTAAATTCAACATAACTGTATTTGGACTAACCATTTTTTCTTTTAACATTTCTTTACATAATTCTTTTACATTCATAGCTCTACCATGTTTTTCAAATATTCTAACCAATATATCTTTTACTTGTCCTCATTCATATCCCCATTCTTTTAACCCATATATTCATAATCACAAGTTTACAAATATGTCATTATTTTTTACTAATTCATTATGAACTGTATTTATCTTTACTCATTTTTGAGGGAACCATTCAACAATCTTTGCAGGTAATTCTTGGTAATGAACTGGTTTATTAATTCTTCTCATAGTATATAATATTTTCAATTTGATTGTTTTTGGATTTACATCCTCAAAATCAGGTAATCAAATTTTTCCATCAAATACAGATATATCTCTAATAGCTTCGAAGAAGTTTATATAGAATAAATCATTCTTCAAGTATCAAATTTCTTTGAAATCTTTTGAGAAGTTCTCTTTTACATATCAAATAAATTCATATATATCTTGTGAAGACTTTCTAGCTTCAAAATATTCATGTACAAACATTGTCATCCTAGTCAAAAGATCCTCATACAAAGGCTCCAAGTAGAATGATTTTAATATGTTTTTATTTCTCTTTAGATATGATACATCAAAATCAGATATCAATATTAACTTCAGTTCTTCTCTAGTAAACTTAAACATATTTTTATTTACTAATTTTGATACTAATGAATCTTCTACCAAAAATCCTCATTGAGCGTCCAATATTTTTTTTGCTTCTTGCAAAACCTCCATGTATGTTTGGTTTCATACAATTAATCTTCTAAACCTCATAAGAGCCTGTGTCTCTATTTGTCTAATTCTTTCTCTAGTCAAATTATATTCTTTTCATATTCTCTGAAGAGGAACTCATTTTTCTCCATTCAACCCAAATTTTTTCATGAGAACAAGTCTCTCTTTTGGTTTGCAGTATACTAAAATATCTTTGAGATTTGTAGACTCTATATCTACTTTAATTTTTTTATCGTCCATTTTTACGTGGAAGTTCATTTATTTTCCAGTTATTGTATAAAAGAAAGATAACAGAAACACAAATGTAAATTAATACATTTAACACATTTATGTATAATCATTGAAAAGGCAATGTCAAGCAAAAATTCACCAAAATTTTTTATGATTTTTCTGTAACTTTCCAAAAAGTACTATATATGGATGACCATAATAATACCAAATTTGTTATTCAACTCATTCTTAGTCAACGGAGTTTTTCTCTTTGATTCTTAGCTTTAATGTTCTTTGAATTAATTAAATGAAAAATCCCAAAGAACAGCCAAAGAATAAAGCTCTAAGTTGTATTAAAAAATCTTTCCAAATAAGTATCCAATAATTAATAACACAACGACAGCTAACGTTTAAATGCCCTCAATGAGGACAAATTTTTTTTGTTTTTTCTACTTCAAAATTTTTTATATATTACAAATCAATTCACTTATATAAATATATTATACTAATATTTAAGTAAAAGTCAATATATTAATTATACATTAAATTTAAAAATCATAATATCTCAATCTTGTACAATATATTCTTTTCACTCTAGTCTAACTTTTCATTTTTCCTTTGCTTTTTGCCGACTTCAAAGCTCTACAAATTCATCGTAATTTATTACTTCTGCTTTGATAAATCATCTTTCAAAGTCAGTATGAATTGCTCCAGCCGCTTGTGGTGCCGTAGATCATTTTTTGATTGTCCAAGCTTTTGTCTCTTTTTCTCATGTGGTGAAATAATACATTAGACCTACAGTATCAAAAGCCAATCAAATTAAATCATCCAATGTTGGTATTTTTGAAGTATCTGATATTTCCAAAAGTTCCGATTGAAATTCCAATTTTTCTTCCTTTGACATTCACATCATCTCAGATTCAATTTTTGCACAAACTATCACGACTGGTGCATTTAATTTTGATTGGAATTCTGCCTGAATTGCATCTTTATTTTTTATATCGTCTTGTCATACATTTAGTGCATAAATGAATGGCTTCAAAGTAAGGAATCCATATGTTTTCAACATCTTTTCATCATCTGGAGTAAATTCATCTTTGATAGCATTTGCCAATTTTCACTCTTCTAATGTTTTTTGGATTTTTGCTAAAACTTCAGCTTCTCTTTTTACAAATTTATCTCATGTACTTTGTGCTCTTTTTTGTAATCATGGCAATATCCTATCAATTCTCTCCAAATCTGAAAAAGCCAACTCGGAATTTATAATTTCCACATCTCTCACTGGATCAACTTCTCATTCTACATGGACAACATCGCTATCTTTGAAGTAACGAAGTACTTGAACGATAGCATCAACTTCACGGATATTTGCCAAAAATTGATTTCCAAGTCATTCTCATTTTCCAGCTCAGCGGACTAATCATGCAATATCTACAAATTCGATATTTGCAAAAACTGTCTTTTTACTATTTGAAAGTTCTGCGAGTTTTTCTACTCTAGGATCTTTGACATCTACAATTCAGATATTTGGTTCTATAGTACAAAATGGGAAATTTTCTGCAGGTGCAGAGTACGAATTTGTCAAAGCATTAAACAATGTAGATTTTCAAACATTTGGTAATCAAACTATTCCTATTTTCATCTTGATATATTAAATGTAAATATGCAGCCCTCCTTCGTAAGGAGGGGTTGGGGAGTTTCGAATTTTAAACCCCCTTTATCCCCCTTCATAAGGGGGACCAAATTTTAAACTTTCACTATGTACGTTTCTTTTGAAATAGCACGACAGGCTTTTGGCTTGAATACTTTTATACTTTTTCATCCAAAGTGCTGTTTTAGATCTGCTACAAACTCTTGGAATCCTGGTCACATAAAGATTTTGATAGCAAACCTTCAACTTGGTTTTAAGTATTTTTTATAAATTCGCAATGTTTCTTCAAGTAATCATACTGAGCGAAGTGCATCTACTGATTTATGTCATACAGTATTTGGAGCCATATCTGACTGTATGAAATCTACTCATGAATTTTTAATTTCTAGATCATATGGAATTATTCATTCTTTTTTTAAAATCTCTTCTACTTTTTCAATTTCTGTAACATCTTGAGTATAAGCATGAACATTTGGTAAATTTACTGTACTTTCCTTCAAATCAAATCAAACAATAGAAAAATCTTTTACATTCATTTTCAGTAATATTGAATGTGTATACTGCATCCAACTTCCAGGTGCACATCAAATATCCAAAACTTTGTGTGTGTTTTTGTCTATAATTTTGAATTTTTCTTGAATTTCTTCAAGTTTAAAAGCACTACGAGCCTTGTATCACTCTTGCTTAGCTTTGTTAAAATAGAAATCATATGGGTTATAAATTCAGTGCATATTTTATAATAAATAACTAATAACTAATAATTAATAATTTTAGTAGAAAAGTAAAGATGGAAAATTCTTAATAGACAAAAAAACTCCTAAAAATAAATTTTTATTTTCAGGAGTTTCCTATATTATTATTTTCTATAAACTTCTAATGACTCTGTAAATATTTCTGCTCATGGAGGCAATGTCTTCCACAAACTTGGGTTGTATTCTATCAATACAGCAGCTCATCATATAATATATTTTCTTCTTGTTAGCAGTACATTTTCTATACCTGGATTTGATGTAAACCATTGATTTAATTGTGATCTTCTAGAATACATTAAATCTTCCAATCAATCTCATATAAGTACTCATTTTACATGTAGTCATCACCAAGCACACCATTGTTCATCCGTAGATATATTTTTTAATGGATCTCAAGCTACGAATCATTCTAAAGCAACAAACAATCATTGTAAAGTTTGTTGTCATCCAGTAGAACAGCGAGCTTCTGTACCTTCTCATTTATCTTTGAATCTCATAGTCTTAGTGGTAATAATCATAGCATACTGTAGTATATTTCATTCAATCTCAACATCCATTCAATCTACAAACAAAGTATAAGCAGAAGATATTCATTTTGAAGTGTTAGTTGAAAGATTATCCTGAGACAATGTCAATGTACCACCATTTCATTTGATAAAGTAAATATGTTGATTTGGTACTTTCATAACAGTTACATTATTACCAAACATAGATCCAATAGTTTTACCATTTACCATAAAATCAGATTTTACTTCAACGGCTAATTTCTCATATTTTTCTTTAAACTCATCTATCTTTTCCTGAGCATTTGTAGTTACTGTATACGAACTATCATCAGTGTTTATTACACTAGCTAAATCTGTCTTGTTTAACAACTTATTTCAATCCATATCTCGGAAATCATATAAGAATTCATCATTTGTAGCAACAGGATTTACTCACAAAGTACTGATTTGCATTGTATATGGTCTAGTCACAGCAAAATTCACTTCACAGACAGCTCAATACCTCTCTCATTTTAACCAATCATGAGTATCCTTAGTACAATATTGATATTCTACTTCCTCAAGAACCAATTTATATTCTCAATATTCATCAATATGATTTACGCCTCCTAGTAATGCATTTACTGTAGCATCAGAAGCTCAGTCAGCAGTAGTTAAGTGAGTTCATTTGAAAAAGTCATATATTGGTTTATCATAATTATCATTGAAACATTTCGTCCTAAACCTTAAAGTAGGTTCATCATCTAATTGTGAATGAGATTTTCCGTTATACACAGCAAAATGACAATACATGGAATCTTCCAACAATAATGTTTTATCACCACCATAATTATAACAATCATCTTCATTAACAACTCTTTGTGTATCTTTTACCCATATTCTCCACCAGAATGGCATAATTTCATTATCCATGATTGAAATTGGCGTGTCTGTTTGCATACATCCAACTGGTTGATAAACATAATCTCATCATGATAATATTTTACAATTTTTACAATAGTAACCATCATTTGCATAATCTCATGCATCTACTGTTGAGAAGTAATCTAAGTATTCTCATATTAATTTTGGTCTCCATATTTGACCAGTTGTACGCCATAAATCACAATCTTCTCCAGGTTCAATAATTCCATTTCCACAGTTTCAATAGAATCAATATCAAACCATAATATCTTTTTCACAAGAAGGATTTGTTGGTTCTTCTCAATTTACTATACAAGAAGCTGTATAATCATTTTCTCCATCTTCATCATATTGATAGTGACAAGTATATGTGAAAGTGTTAGAATTGTATTTGTATCAACTCTGTCAATTTCCACAATCAATTTTGATAGAAGTAGCATTTATTCAATTTTTAGCAGAACATGTAAATTTCATATTTCATTTTCAATCATCATCAGTTTGAACTACATTTCCAGATGATACAATAGATTTACACATATAGTTCTGATCTCATACATATATTATTTCATCGTCACAAACTTGTCCATTTCACAGTTCAGAAGTGTATTCTATACAAGCTGTATTTGTTATATAATCTGTTACAATACTCATACAATTATCAGAACAGTGTTGACCTGTTAAAAGTCATTCTGAACTTGCTGTATCACAAGCTTCATTTTGTGTAACGAATCAATCACCACATTGCAAAGGCTCATCTATCTGTACAGACTTAGATACACTCAAACTATCCCCATAAGTAAATTTTACTTCAGGAGTCATAGATTGATATCATTTTGGTCATATTACTTTATTCACACTATATACATAAGATTTTCAAGGTATCAAAGATACTTCTTGAACATCCCAAATTTCTGTACCATAAACTACACGCAAAAGTCAAGTTTGAATCACATTCCCATTGTTTGTAAGTATAATATTGATTTTTGCTTCATCTCATGAGATAGCCTGTATTTGTGAATCAGTCACATTCATATTTGGCCTAGTTAAATTTTGTACAGTTGCAGATAGTTCTCATACGAAGAAACTTTGTATTTTTCATGTCAAAACAATTTCATTATCATTTCATGTTATCTCATCTTCATCAGTAGAAATTACGGCTCTAAACACATATTCTGTTCATACTGGACTAGATGTTAACATTTCTCAAGATATCGTAATAGTATTTTGAAATCAAGCTGACAATCTGTTTAAATCTAGAGATAACCTATTTCATTCTTGAGTTACTCATCACAATGATGTAGAAACATTATTTAAATTCATTATTTCTGGCAAGTATATTGTAAGTTTTCAAGTGTTAATAATTTCTTGTCCACTATTTCCAAATATTACAGAATATTTCATAGGATCTCCATTAGTTGTTGGATCTTGAGATAATTTTTGTCAATTAACATACAGATTTGGATATCATGAAACAGATCATGTAACAGTTGATCTATCGTTTCATGTAGAATTTTGATCTCATAAAACTATAGCAAATGCGGTATTTGTAAATTCTGTACCAATAGGTTGTTGTGTATCCATAGTTCATCACACAGACAATGTAGATTCTACTCATGGTCACATATCTCAAATCGTAAACTCATATTGATTCGAAATTCAATTATAAATATAAGGAACCACTTGAGATCAGTTTAAAGTTCAGTAATTTGCAAAATTTAGTATATTATTTGGCCAAATATCAACCACTTTTACTCATTCAGTGCTTTTTGAACCAATATTTTTTATCACTATATCATATGAAACACTATCTCAAGTGTTTCTAGGATTTGGAGATGTCATGATTTTTTCCACTTGAATATCTGCAATTGGGCTTACTATTCAAGTTGCTTCTCATTCATCTCAATTGATAAATTGTACCAACATAGCTACCTCAGAAAATTCCTGGGCCATTTCCTTTACAGTTAGAGTAATTGAGAAAGTTTCACCAGAATTAACTAACCAATAAGGTTGTTCTCCTAAAGGTATTTGTAAAAGATTACGAGGAGGTATACTAGCAGATAAATATTTCAAGTTATCAGGTAAAGTTACCAGAATCTTAGAATTTTGTGTTACAGATCCAGATGTTGACAATTGAAAATCTAATATACTTCACATGATAGCATATTGTTGACTTGGATTTACTGTTACCGGTATTTCTTCAGCAAAAACTACCGACATTCCAACACAGAAAGACAATAAGATTCATAATATAGTAAATAGTTTTTTCATTTTAATTTATTTAGTGATAAATATATTTTTAGTTTTTTATTTTTTTACCTTACTCTTCATATAGCAGTAATAGTACCAGACTCTCCAGGAGCCAAAGGTTGAGAGAAGTGCCAAGTAATAGTAGATCATAAACCTGTAGTCACAATATCATTTGTGTTTGGAGTTGATGACACATATTCAATCATTGCTGGCCGATAATCTCTAATCAAATAATTTGATATAGTTGTTGTACCATTATTTGTATAAGTTATGGTATATGTTACTGATTCTCAGTGTTTCTTATGTTGATTATCAGCGGTCTTTGTAATACCAACATTTATATTTGGCGATGCAACTACTTGGAATGGATAATTATCATACATCTCATGTTGTACTCATCATTCGGTATATGTCAGTTTACCAGTATTTACATAAGATCATACACATGCTGGATTATTAGCAATATGTGCAAATATTGTAAAAGTAAATGATTGTCATGCATATAAATTTCATGCTTGATTTTCATTATTTCATGGTGTGCTTCATGCAGAATCTCATCTACCACCATTTCATTTGCCATTATTAGTATTAGTTCAGATATAATGCCAACGCAAATGAGAAACTTCTTCTATTTTATTTCATGTCCATCCATCGTATTTGATACAAGTTTCATTATCAGGTCGTATATCATCTACATAGATATTTGAGATAGTATTTGGTCATTGATTTGTTACTGTGATATAAAATTCGAGTCAAGTTTCACCTGGATGCATCACACTCTTATTTCATGTCTTGTCAAAAAGCACTACAGATGGAGTATTTTGTGGTCTTATAGCTACTACAGTAGAGAATATTTCATCTGAATTTGTAAATTTGAAAGATCATGTATTTGAGTATGTATGTACATTAGCACAAGATCAAGCTGTACTTATTTGACCAGTTACCAACATATATCATGTTTGTCATGGTGCCAAATTGAAATCTCTATATCATACAACAGTACCATTTGATATAAATACAGCTCAAGTAACACCATATATGCTAGAATCAACATAAGTAACGCAATTTGGTAAATAATCTTTAACTATTCATGCTGCTGGACTTCATCAAATATTTCCAAAATCTATCTTATATACTATATAATTTCATCCCGCTACTTCGATTTGTTGATCTGTGAAATTCATGTTTCATACTTTTTGCCATTTCTTCACATAAGGTACTGGTTGTGGTGTGAAGTAAACACAACTTTGTAATCAGCTATTTGTAGTTGCACAGTTCATGGTTTCATTATATGAATATCAACTTCTAAGTAGTCATGTCAAATATAATATAGCTTGTTGATTTGGATTTAAATCAAAATTATAGTATTTTACATGATGCTGTCACAATGTATCATCCCATTGAGAGAATTGATAACTATTTCCAATTCACTGAATATTGCTAGATACATATTGCAAAGATCTAGGCATAGTATCCTCAATAAAAGCATTATGATAAACTCATGCTCATATATTTGTTAATACTATTTTATAAGCAACTTCACTTCATGCAGGGAAAGATCAAGTTGTTAAAAGATACTTTTGTATCTGTAAACGACCTTGAGGAACAGATGTAGTGTTAACAGAAGCGGAACAAGTAGCAGTAGGCCTAGTACCATTAATTTGACCATTATAATTATTTCTTACAGTTAAAGTTAAACCAAATGTTCATATAGAACTGTAAATATGGTTCACAGGCAAATTAGGATTAGGTTGTTGTTGACCATCACCAAAATTCAAGTTAGTATAAGTAGCCCAAGAAGGTTTAGTACCATTAATAGTGGTATTTAAAGGGGCGTTTCAGCTATTAGGATTTACATTCAGAGAACAATAAGGAGTAGTAAGTTGACAGTTAGTACTACAACCATTTCAGAAGTTACCACTACCTGGATCACATTGTTCACCACTTTGCAATATTCCATCTCAACAATATTGTGCAGGAGGTGGAGTTGTAGTATGAACAGAAGCAGAACAATTAGCGGTAGGTCTAGTACCATTAATTTGACCATTATAATTATTTTTTACTCACAAAACTAAAGTAAATGTTCATATATTGCTATATGTGTGTGTCAATGAAAACATTGGATTTGATATTATTGGTGATCAATCTCCCAAAAGCAAACTTGTGTAAGTAGCCCAAGAAGGTTTTGTAGCACTAATAGTAGTATTTAAAGGAGCGTTTCAGTTACTAGGATTTACAGTTAAAGTACAATAAGGAGTAGTAAGTTGGCAGCCAGTACTACAACCATTTCAGAAGTTACCACTACCTGGATCACATTGTTCACCATTTTGTAATATTCCATCTCAACAATATGGAGCAGGAGGTGGAGTTGTAGTGTGTACAGACCCAGAACAAGTAGCAGTAGGTCTAGTACCATTAATTTGACCATTATAATTATTTTGTACAGTCAAAGTTAGATTGAAAGTTCAAGCAGAACTATAAAGATGGTTAACAGGTAAATTAGGGTTAGATTGTTGTTGACCATCACCGAAATTCAAGTTAGTATAATTAGCCCAAGAAGGCTTAGTACCATTAATAGTAGTATTCAAAGGAATATTTCAGTTACTAGGATTTACAGTCAAAGTACAGGTAGGAGCAGTAAGTTGACAGTTAGAACTACAACCATTTCAGAAGTTACCACTACCTGGATCACATTGTTCATTACTTTGTAAAATACCATCTCAACAATAAGGAGTAGGAGCAGATGCTGTTATAGTAACACTACAATAAGCTACTGGTCTTGTAGCACCAGTTCTTATAGGAGTATAAATATTTAGAACTTGTCATGTTATGTAAAATGTTCAAGCTGTGTTATACGTATGATTTTGTGGAAGAGATACTCAATCTCGTCCATTTCAAATAATATTTCCATCTCAGAAATTTAAATATACAATTCTTCCCCACCATGCATTTGTACTTCAATTTATAGCAGTAGTTAAAGGAATAGTTCAGTTGGTTGGATTTGCAGTTAATGAACAACTTGGGGTCATTAATTTACAACTACTATTACAACCATCCCAGAAATTACCACTACCTGGATCACAATCTTCTGATGATTGATTAATTATACCATCTCAACAATATGGAGCAGGAGTATAACCTGTAAAATAAGCATAACATCTTGCTACATAATCATTCAAATTTCAATTATATGGTACTCAATAACTATCATAATTGTTTCTAACCTTTAGCTTAATTTGATAAGATCAAGGATTATTATATGTGTAATGATATGGGAAACTTGGGTTCGTTATATTACTTCATTCTCAAACATTCAAGTAAACAACAGTAGCCCAGTTTGACATAGTTTTAGTTATAGTAACATATTTTGGAACATTTCAAGTATTAGGACTTACAGAAACAGTACAATTAGGAGTCTGTAACAGACAATTAGAACAACCAGGTAAAAAAGAACCATTCACTTTTTCACATTGTTCTCAATCTTCTAAATTACCATTTCAACACACTGGCCCAGAAGGTACATATCAATCACATGTTGTATTACAATGTCATGGTTGTCCATTTTGTGTTCAATCATCACAAACTTCATAGAAGTATCCGTTATTATAGTTTGCTCAAGTTTCACTGTTTACTAATCAATCTCAACACCAGAATAATTTATAATTTAAACATTCTCATAGATGAGAGTATTCTTGAGAATATGATATAGTAGTAGAAGGACAGCTGGATCAGTTGCTTACATTGTTGTTGTTTGTGAAACAAGTAACATAACCAAGTCCATGAGTAGTAAAAAATAAATTATCGGTAATATGATTACTTCAATAATTAAATTGAACAAATCAAATACGATAGTGTAATTGAACATCTACAGCACTTGGATTACTAGTTTTTGTATATGATGGAATATTAAATTTACATCAATCTTGGCTTTCTATAACCATTTTAGATTCACCTTGGCGTACTGCAGAACTTGTTCTTTTCCAGTTTGAACATTTTGAAAGAACTCCACTATTTCTTTTATATATATCAACAGAAGTTCAAGAAAGAGAACTACTGCGTAAGGTAACATAAGAATTTGCAGATGTATTTCGAAAATCATCGTATGGATAATACGTTTGTGAACTATTTAAATACACCCAATATGTGTGCGACTCTAAAGGGTTACACTGACTATAAAGGTTTGAAACATTATTAACGATAACATCTCATCAAAGCACGAAACATGGTATTGTCAGTATAAAAGCTATCAAAAGCATTAATAATTTTTTCATGATTTTCTTGTAAGCAAATAAATTTGTTATTATTTTATGAAATATTATTCTAACTATTAAGTGATTCACGCCTAGATCTTGGCGGAGTAGAACTTAATCATTGACCTAGATAAATACCTCAATCAGGATTTGATCATGAACCTGGAAGACCTCAATTAGGATTTGATCATGAACCTGGAAGACCTCAATTAGGATTTGATCATGCATTTGGCGTTGGTTCTTCTTCAGGTATTGGACCACCGCCAAATACATCAAATATAGTAATATTATGTTGATTAGCACTTATTCACATTTGGCTCTCAGATGCTTGAGTTCTAACATATAATCAAGCAGAACTTCCAGAAACATCATAATCTATTGTAACGGTATCAGCATAAGAATCTTCATCAACACCGTCTATTTCTACTCAGATTGATTCGTTAGCACATTCTCAAAGTAAGTAGAATACATAGTTAGCCTTAATTGTAGCAATTTTTCATCAAATGTCAATAGGATTTCATCTTAAAGCATCGGAAAGTATTTTGTGGATTTTATTTTTGTCGTAATCTTTAATTTTATCTTTATCAACCTTCAAAGTATCAGCTATTTTTTCGAACAGTACTTTCTCATGCATGTCATTTTTTTCAAGACTATCTATTAACCAATTTTGTGTTTGTTCTAAATATGTTTGTTCGATAGGTATGGTGACATCTCATAACACCTTAGTACCTCATAATTGGGTCAGCATATATCATTTTCCTTTTTGATTATCTGTTCTATAAAAAGCAGTCATACCAATTAAGTTTTGATGTTGTGTCCTTTGTATAGTTCCTTCTTTATTTAATTCATCCAAAACAGCTTTTCTATAGTCTTTACTAGATGTTCCCAATGGAAAAGGTGTGTCAGTATATCTTGAGTTTAAAGTTTTATATGTATCTTTTCTACGAGTCAGTATTCCGTTTACTCACTTATAAGTATCTAAACCTTTATTGTATGAGAATATTGCTTTGAATCTATCTACAACTTGCATCTTATCATACTCTGTTATCGAAGTATCATTTAAATATGTTGCAAAATTTTGTAAAGAAGATTTATTATTAGCATCTTTTAACAATGTTTTCAATTTATCAAATGCTGTTCCATATTTCTCTCACATAGCATTTTCCATAAAATCTGAATATAGTGTATGTTGCTTATCATCAAATGTTGACAACTCTTTTTCAATATCTTTAAATAGCTTATCTAAATCATCATTATGGAAATCAAACTCTCATTTAAAATCAGAATGCTTTTCATATTTTATTGATAGTTTTTTTGTATTGTTAGTACCAAAAGATACAATATAATCACCATTCGTTTTTTGTACAACTTTCAATTCTCCAGATGGATTACCAGGTAACAAAATTTTTCAATCTTGCTTTAGTAGTGTATTATCAACAGTTACTGATGCTCAATCTAATACATTAAATAGAATTTGTTCTCCATTTGCTCTTTCACAGTTTTGCAAAGGAAAATCTTTATTGTTTTCTCTAAATTTAATTATTCATGCATTTATCCTATTTACATCATCTAATGATATTTTTTCATTATCTGGACTATAAGATGTAGGATTATTATTATCATTAAATTTACTATCAATAGTTAATGCTTGATTAGATGAAGATTTTTTATTATCTCATAATATCAAAGTAGCTCTCATAGTTCATCATCAAATATATGTAGATAGTCATATTCTCATATTTGCAGGTACTTGGAAATGATTATCATCAGATTGTTTTATATAATCCTTTAATACTGAAGAATAAGATATATCTATATAATTACATAATGTTTTTGGAATACTTAGTACTTTTTTTGATCAATCAATAGTTACAAGGTCAATATCAGGTACATCTCATCTTGGGAAGAATATACTTAATTTTTTATTTAAATAATCTGCAGTTTTTGTTGTTATATAACCATTATCATCAAGATTTCCACGTAGTTCCATTCATAATTCACTATACAAACTTGATTCATATCTAGCTTTACTTTCTTGGGTATCATGAGCAAATAAGTTTTCATAGTTTGTTATCTGAATTCATCATGCTGGAGCAAATCCACCATCTACCCAAACTAGTCAAGCAGATACTCAAGTAAGATCTACATCACCATTTAGAGAAGCAATTGCTGTATTTTTCCAATTTAATGTAAAATCTTTTGATACATTATCAAATATTTTACCCATTTCTCCAGCTGAAGGTGATTTATCTTTATCACTATTGTTTTTTTGTAGATAGTAAGATATTCATGTATATAGTAATAATGTTGAACTTTTTAAAGTTTCATCATCAGTATTTGGAAAATCTTTTTTAAGTTGTTCAAAGACAATATTCGTGAATTTACTTTTATCAAGAAAAGAATCTTTTCAATTGTTATATGCATTTATCAAAGAATCCAATAACTTCATACTCATATTTGCAGATGTTTGTTCAATACCTTCCAACATATCGCGTTTATACTGTACTGCACCACCAAAACCAAAACCAGCAGTACCATACATCACTATTGCATTTGCTCATATATATTTGGCTGATCTTACATCCAAAGTGTTTGTTAAATTTTTGGTATTTATTTGGTACAAAAATCCTGGAAGAATTGCAGCGGATAAAGATCGTCCTTCTCCTCAGAAAGCATAACCTCCACCAGCAGCTCATCAAAGAGTAAATTGCCATCTATCATTTATTTTCCGAGCATTTCCTCCAGCTAACCATAATCCAAACATAGCACCATTACCATTTAGTCATCAATGTGCTCATATTGAAAAATTAGACAATAATGCACTATTAAATGCCTCTCAGAAATTTAAAATCGAAGCTCATACTCAGATTGTTCATGTTTGATGTCACAATGCTAAGTATCATGAGAAAGCAGTTTTTAATGTGCGTTTCAAAGTTTCTGGATTCTCCTCTAAATTCTTAAGTATTTCTTTTTTTTGATCTTCAGATAATTCTTTATTAGCATCCAAATCTTTTTTTATTTGCGCTAATGCATCACCAAATTTTTTATCAACAGTTTCTGCTACTTTAGGATCCATCATATATTCCCAGAATTTCTTTTCCTCTTCAGTTAATTCTATTTTTTCTACTGATCATTTCAAAACAATAGCGCGAACGTTATCTATTGATGCTTTTGTCAACATTTCACGTAAATATTGCATTACAATAGGATGTTTTGCAATATAGTCTATTTTTTGATTTGTATCAGTGAAATTGTTTATAGTTTGCAATTTTGTCAGCATATTTGCATGCCCACAATTTTCAGCATAATTTAATGCATAATCTAAAATATTTTTCATAGCATCCTGTTTTTCTATCTGTGCGTCAACAATTAAATTAAACAGTTCTTGTCATGTTTTTGTATTTTTGTCTGCTACATCAATTCTTCAATCTGTATTTAAGTCACAAAGACAACATGCAAATTTAACTTGATAGATATTATCAAAAACAGATTTATCTACATCATTTTCTTTAAATGAAAATTTTTTCATAATTGCTTCGAATCATGATGCCTCTGTAGTTAATAGTTTTTGAATGTTAGCCATAGCTAATACCATTCATTTATATTCATCTGTCAATTTATCGTCTAAATCATTTTCATCACCAAGAATATCTGTTTCCAAGTCATTCAATTGAGCCTTAATTTCATTTAGAAGAGATTTATCTATATTCTTTTCTTTATTATATAATATGTCATCATTACTTCCAATCAAAATGTCTTTATACAATTCTTCAAATGTATCAATTGTATTTCATTTACTATCAACCATTCATCATTGTATGAAACAATCATCAATTAATTCCATTACTCTCTCTAAATATGGAAAACTATCAAATTTACCATCTTTAAAATCTTTATACAAAGTATTTAAATCCTTCAAATTTCCTTTACCTCATTTTAATAATGCATCGGTAAGTACATTTGTATCTAAATTTCAATCTTTTAGACAAGACTCAAGTCAAGCCCTCAAAGCTTTAAGCCTAATTCTTTCTGGCTTATTTCTCATCGGATCATAATCTTTATCTACTAGACTGGATGCTCTATTATATCATTTAGCACGGAATACTCTCGCCAACCAATATGCTTTAGTTCATACAGTTAATAATTTTATGGCATCTTTTTCATTTTTAGGTAATTGATCACTTAACTCAGATTCATCTACTGATTTAGCATAGTTGAATCATTCATCTAATGCTTGTGTATATTGATTATTTAAATTATTTGTTGAAGCTGATGAATTATTACCATTAGATTCTTGACTACCATTTCAAGAACCACCACTTCAAGATCCACCATTAGAGCTTTCTGGATTTGCAGTACCATTTACTAGTTTAGTACAGATATTGTTAATATTATTTATAAAATTTGTATAAGCAGTTTCTTCACCATCTATTTTTACAGTAGAAATACCATTACTATTTTCTAGCCTTCAGTGAGGAAATTTTACTTTATTTTTTCCACTTATAAATGCAGTAAGAATAGCACTATTCACACTTTTAAGTCATGATAAATCTATAGTTCATTTAAAGTTTGCTAATTCTTGAGCTACTTGTAGTGTTATTGTTTGAATTTTTGTAAGATTTAATGTCTCTTGACCAGCATTTTGTTCAACTAACTGTTTTACATCATTACTATCATTATCATCCAATTCTGTTGTGTTTTCTGCAAGCGAAGACACTCTTCATGCAATAAGATGATTAGCTATATATTTTTCAAAAGCTTTTACTGTATTTATTCAAAAATTTCAGTCTACTTTATTATTTCATAGAGCTTCACGAGCTTTATCTGAACTATCTTGACTACCCTCAGGGTCTAATTCTGCTATCATACGTTGAAATTTTATAACATTTTCATCTTTTGTTGTGTTTTTTGCACTACTCAAAAATCACAATAATGTATCTCTATTTTTAAATTTTAAAGTGAATAAATTTTTAACATGATTTACATCAATTCCTGAAAACATTTTCAAATTATCTAAAGAAGGAGGATTATTATTCAACTGTTGTTCCATATATGTTAATCACACTAATGTAGCTTCCGTATTTAGCTCAAATGATATTGGTCATACAACTTCCTTAGCGATTTCTTTTTGCTCAAGAGTATCTAATTCTTTCAAATTATTATCTAACCAATTATTAAACTGAGTTTTTATATCTGGTGCATTTTTACCACGTTTTAAGTTTTCTGATGTCAAAAATTTCTGAAAAGATTCTTCAATTTTTTTATCAAACGTTTTAAAATCAAAATTATCAAGCTGCTCTTCAGAAACATTTTGAATGGAATTATGTTCTTCTTGTTTTATTCATTGCTTGTTTTTAATGTCTTTTACGACATCAACTTCTCTGTTAAATGCATCAGCACCCATTTTAATAAATTTAGTGGTTAAAATTCGTAAAATATTAGATACACGCTAATTTTACCGAAAAAATAATATTTCACAAAAAAACGATAATAATGACAAAATTTTATCAACCATTTTTATATTTTTATGATATAATATGTTCTGAATTTTTATAAAAAATTAATTATTCTTGAAAAAGGTTTTTATATTATTAAATAATCACTTGTCCAATTGTTGTTAATTGTTAGTTATTCTGCCGCTATAGTTTAGGTGGTAAAACGCATCCATGGTAAGGATGAATCACGAGTTCAAATCTCGATGGCGGCTAAGTTGTGCCACTATAGTTTATTCGGTAAAACGTGCCCCTCGTAAGGGTAAAAGACGGGTTCGAATCCCGTTCGTGGCTAACTTTGTTTTCTGTACAATATGTCATTCTAAACGTAGTGAAGGATTAAAAAAAATTAAACAAATTCTTCATTTCACTCAGAATGACATATTGTTTAATAATTTATTATTAATTTTAACTATTAAACCTTAACTTATTATGTTTATTCCAAGTGATGAAATATTGAGAAAATATGCCGATGTAATGGTAAATTTTGCTCTACGAAACGGAAAATGAATAAAAAAATGAGATGTGGTTTTTGTCCAAATTTCAGAATGTGCAAAACCTTTTTATATTCCATTACAAAATGCAATATTGAAAGCATGATGACATCCAATATTTCAATATTTTCCAGATTGAGTAACAAGAAATTTTTATGAACATGCTTCTGATGAACAACTTAGCTTTTCTCCATTGAAATATTTACAATGAAGAATTGATGAGATAACTCACAACATATATGTCATTTCAGAGTCAGATTTGCATGAATTAGATTGAATTGAACCTTCTAAGATAATGCAAAGAGTGAAATCAAACAAAGCATATCGTGAGATGAGAAATAAAAAAGAAAGAGATTGAAAATTTTCTTGGACAATATGCCTGTATTGAACTCCAGCTATGGCAAAAGAGGCAAATTTGACAGAAGAAGAATATCGAGATCAGATAATTCAAGCATGTTATCTAAATGAAGAAGATCCAGTGAAAAAATGGAACGAAATAAATACTATGATACAACAAAAAAAGAATATTTTAAATGATATGAAAATTCAATATGTACATGTAGTTTGACCGGATGAAGACTTGAAACTAAAAATTTGAAGTGATAGAGCACGAGTTGGTTGAAGTGGTTGTAATATACCATCTTTTGAGATTTTTACATCTCCAGATTGTAGAGATATAAATTGACGAGTAAGATTTAATCAACCATTATATAGTTATGGAAATTTGATTGAATGAATTGAATTAGAGTTTAAAGATGGATTTGTAGTCAAAGCTAGCGCAAAGAAAAATGATAATATCCTACAAGATATGATAAAAATTGATTGAATGAAACAAGTTTGAGAATTTAGTTTGACTGATGCCAGGACATCTAAAATCACGAAATTTATGGCTGAAACACTATATGATGAGAATGTATGATGACAATATGGAAATACACACATTGCATTGTGAATGTGATTTGATGAATGTTATGCATGAGATAAATCTAAATTAGATGATCCGGAATTTAAAAAATCAATTTGATTAAACACATCAGCAGAGCACGTAGATATTATTTCTACAGCAAATAGAACTGTCACAGCGACTTTGGAAGATGGTAGTGAAAAAGTAATTTATGAAAATTGAATGTTTACTATATAAGATAAATTTTTTATAATAGATTTTCAATATTTTATATCATATCAACTATTTTCATATCTTTATTTGAAAATTTGAATAATCTAGCAGGTCTGTATTTGTTTCAGATTTCTTTTTCTCAGGTTTCTTCTATAATTCATAAACTATTTATTTTCTTTCTGAAATTTCTTACATCAAATTTTTGATTTAACACAATTTCATACACATTTTGTAATTGTGTAAATGTGAATTTTTCTGGTAAAATATATTGTGCTATGTTTGTGTATTCTAATTTTCGTTTTAGTCTTTTGATGGCATATTCTATTATGGCTTTGTGATCAAATCACAATTTTGGTAATGTATTTACAGGGAAGCATTTAACCATTCAATCACGACTTCAAGATTTTAGCAAAAGATTTTCTTTTGTAACTAATGCCATATATGCTGTAGAAATTACTCTTCATCTAGGGTCTCTATTTACATCTGAAAAAGTATACAATTGTTCCAAATAAATATTTTTTACACTAGTTTTTTCTTCAAGCTTTTTGTATGCTGCTTCTTCCAATGTTTCGCTTTCCTTTATGAATCAACCTGGTAAAGTCCATACATCCTTGAAAGGTTCAATAGGCCTAGAAATTAGAAGTACTTGCAGTTTACTATTTATAATGGTAAAAATTACATTATCAACAGTAATGAGTATGTCTTGTTTTATATCATTCATAAGATATTAGTTATTTTTTAAATACATCATATAAGTAATGTTTTATTTTTTATTTTCAATAAAATTTTTTTTCAGAATATGTTACTTAAAATAGAGTATTATACTTGTTTATAACTAATAAAATTAAAATTTAAAAAAAGTCTTGATTTTTTTATGTAATTGTATAATATACAATTAGTCGAGGTGAATGAATTGAAAAAATCGGCTAGTAATGTTTATATAAGTTTAAAAATTTTTTTTACACATTACTTATTGTAAATTTTACATTTATTATATATAGCCATGAACGAAAAAGAGCTTTGATTATGAGTACCTCATGAGGAGGTTGCATTATTAAGCATTGATAATACACAATGATTTGAAAACAAATGATTGAATGAATTGTATGTCAGAGAATGAGAAGAAGCAGCAAAGGCTACAAAAGAAGTTTTGGACTTTTGTAAAAGATTTTGAATACAGATAATAAATGTATTTGATAATCATCCATTATGACATGTATTATTTTCATCAAATTACAAAAATAAAAAACCTTATGATACAATTAGTTTTGATGAAGTGGTTAATTGGACTGATCAAGAGAATTGAATATGAACTAGAGCAGACTTTTCATTACAAGAATTAAAAGATTATTTGTGAACAGTATGATCTGAAGTATTATGGCCAGATCATTGTATACAATGAACACAATGAGCATCATTGATGTCTCCATTGAAAGATTCAGATTTTGATGTCCATATACCAAAATGAGAAAAAGTTGTAAATTCTGGATATAGCTGATTTGATCATACCAACTTAGATGAGGTATTAAAAAATTGAAGTAAAAAAGTATTGCTTTTAAGTGGGGTAGCTACTGATTATTGTGTATGACAAACAGCTATAGATGCAGTAAATTTATGATATAATCCTATTATTATAAATGAAGCTGTTAGGTGAGTATCAAAAGAAACAACAACAGAAATGATTAAAAAATTAAAAAATTATTGAGTGAGAATAATAACTGAAAAAGAATTGTTTTGGTTATTAACTCATTAATTTATATCTTAAAAATATTGAGATGAAAAAAATCCGATTATATAGATTTGATCACAAAGATCCTTCAAAATGAATACGATATAATTCAAAATGAGAATACAATTGTACAACAGAAGAATTAAAGCCCCATCCAATGCCATATGAGCCAGATGTTTACAAATGAATTTATAGATCTAGTGTTAAAAATTGAAAAGATATGACATTTTGGGTGATTAAAGAAGTAGCTGAAAAAATGTTAGAAGATTGATTTGAGTTTTGTAGATATTTGTCTGATGACTATTTTTATAGAGATCATTGAGAAATATGCTTCAATAAAACCAATTATTACAAAAGGGAAGTTTTATCTTTGGATAAATTATACGATTAAATTTTTTTAGCCAATACTTATTGTAAAAAATACATTTACTTATTAAAACAAACAACCATGAAAGACTTCAATTTAAAAGAATATAAAGAACAACTTAACCAATTCCCTGATATTAGTTATAACGAATATCAGCAAATAACAGATGAACAGGTTAGACAGGATATAGCAAAAAAGAACAAAATATTGCAAACAGATACATACAATAGGACAATGAATTTTATAAAATGACCAGTTAGATCAAATTTGATAGAAACATTTACTTTTATGATGAGGAGAGCTCCAGAATGAAGTACTTATATTGTAGTAGATTGAATTAGAAAAATGATAAAAAATTTATTTTCTACACCAATCACACAGCAAGAATTAGATTTTGCAAAAGATTTTTATGCTGATCAATGAAAAAAATGATGAGTTGGATATTTTGATGCTGATATGTGGCAAAAAGTGATTGATAATTGATGATACATGCCATTACTCATTAGAGCTGTACCAGATGGAACAATGGTACATGCAAAGGAGCCAGTTCTTACTGTTACATGACCTTCTGAATTAGCAGCAGTTTTTGAGCCAATGATAATTAGACCTTTTTTCAAGAGTGCAATAGCAACCACATGAAATTTATATGCTGATGCTATTTGATGAAACTTAAATCCAATTTGTGAACAATGAAAAAGAGCATGAGCTAGTGAAGAAACACATATGGATTGAGTCTCATCATTGATTGTTTGAGGTTGATTGGACAAAACTTCAAATGATGCGGCAGCATTAGCATATAATTTAAAAACTTCTGGTACTACAGCTCATAGATTTTATGCATCATATGATACAGAGGATGAAGCTATGGAAGCAGCAGCTAATGTTGACGGTATGGTACTTTTAACTGATTTAATTGATACTGATAGCTGAACAAACAAGACTTTAGAATTTAAAAAGAGATGAAAAAATGTAAAGCCTAGATTGGATAGTGGTGATATGCCTGAATTAGTTGTTAGTACATTAAAGAAACAGAAAGAATTATGAATGACAGATCCTACAAAAGATCGAATTTCTGTATCAGATTGAGTTTCAACAATATGAAAATTTAAAAAAGTGTGTGATTCTGCAAGAGAGGCATGATTTGATCCTGAGTTATATCTTAAATTTTGAATTTGATGATGATTAGTTACAAATGGAATGACGAGAGATACTATGTCTGCTGCTTATAAATTAACAAACACAGAAAAGTGACCAACTTGAAAATTATCAAACGATATAGGAAAAGAAACTATACCATGAGTTTTAGATATAGAGATTAGAGATGGAAAGAGATATTTAGTTCAAGAATCTGAGCCTATACAATGAGAGAGATTGTTTAAGACAGTATATGATAACTGAACTATTTATTATTGAGATGATGATTTAAACGAGATTGAAAATGCTAGACAGCAAGTTTTAAAAACTAAACAGTGGATTGACTACCCAACTGAAGAAAGTGATGTTACTCGTGATATGCATGAACAACTTAGAGAAAAGTTAAAAGGTCAAATAATAGAAAATTGTTGAGATAAAAAAGAGTCAACAATAAATGTCAATAAAGACAAATTAGAAAATTTTAACAATAAGAAAGGAAATCCATTTGTTAGAGGTTTTTTTGATTCTGGAAAATGTACAGATGATTGTAGCTGCTGTACGTATAATAATGGTTTACAGGGATGTGCTAGAAGTAATATTCCAATGTTTGAGGGGTGAGATCGATAGTAATGAGAAATTTAATATTTATATTCTAAACTTATTACAAATGAACGACTTAAATGATTCAATTAGTAATGTAAATTTATTCCAAGATCAAGAAAAGTTCTGTAAATATGAAGATATTCTATCTAGAATTAAATCAGAATTGATTAATTTTCTAAAAAAGACTGGCATCAAGGATATAGTAATCTGAGTTTCATGATGAATTGATTCGGCAGTAGATTTAAGTATTGCATCGCAGGTTCTTTCTACAGACCATATTCATGCAATTTATATGCCAACAAAATTTAATTCAAATGAATCATATGAATTAGCAGAAAAATTAGCAAATAACCTATGAATTAAACTAAATGTCTGACCAATTCAAGATATACTAAAATCTTTTGAGGACTTTTCAGAAAAGCATTTGTGAAAACAATTGGAGTGAATTAGTCATGAAAATGTTCAAGCGAGAATTAGATGAGTTATATTGATGAATCTTGCAAATAATTGTAATGGATTGGTGATAAATAATTCCAATAAAACAGAATTAGAACTTTGATATTGAACTTTATATTGAGATTTAATTTGAGGTATTTGTTTAATTTGAGATTTGAAAAAAACTGAGGTTTATGATTTAGCAAAACATATTAATAGAGAAAAAGAAATAATTCCACAATGAATTATAACTAGAAAAGCTTCAGCAGAATTAAGTCAATGACAGGTTGATCCATTTGATTACGATAGAGATTGTGATCCTGTTGATGAATTGGCTTTTTGAGATGATGTTCAGTCAGTGGCTAAAAAATATGGTTTAGATGAAGAGTATGTACAATCTTTAAAAGATAGAATCGAAAGATCAAAATTTAAAGTTACACAAATTCCACCTATCGTTAAGATTTCGGATCATCCTTTGAAATAATGAATATTATAAATCTTTTTATTTTCTTGTGTATTGAAACCATGAAAAAATGAGAAGTTTGATTATTTATTACACGTGCTCAGCCATGACTTCATAAATGACATTTGGATGCAATTAGACAAGCTATAGCTAATGAATGATTGTCAAAAGTTATAATTTGAATAGGTTCTTCAAATAAAGAACAAACAAGTGAAAATCCATTCACAAGTGAAGAAAGAAAAATTTTGATACAAAAAACAGCTTGAGAAATAAAAGAAATAGTAGGTAATGATGCCTTTCTAATCCCTGATTTCTGAGACTGAGAAAAATGGATTAACTATATTTTAAAAAATTTGCCAGATTTTGATTATATTATTGCATGAAATCCATGGGTTGTAGATTTGATGCAAAAAGCCTGAAAAAAGGTTGCATCATTTGAAACAAGAGAAAATATAAGATGAACTACAATCAGAGAATTGGTTGCACGCAATCAAATGTTAAAATTAAACGATTTTATTTCTCAGGAAGCAATTGATTATTTGAATAAAATTTGAGCACCAGAAAGGTTAAAGAAATATTTTCAAAATGAGATGAAGTCTCCAAATTTAGCTGTTGATGTCGTGGCATTTACAAAGGATAATAAAATTGTCTTAATAAAAAGGAAAAACCCACCATATTGAGTAGCATTACCATGAGGATTTGTAGATGTGTGAGAAACACTAATTAATGCTGCAAAAAGGGAAACAATGGAAGAAATTTCAGTACCTATAGAAATCCAAAAATCAGATTATCTATGATATTGGGATGATCCAGATAGAGATCCTCGTGCACATACTATTAGTCACGCATTCAAAGGTAAAGTAATAGATTGAGAGCCCAAAGCTGCTGATGATGCAAAATCTTTTGTAATTATAGAGCCATCGAAAATTAATGATTTTGATTTTGCATTTTCAGACCACAAGGAAATGATATTAAAGGCTATATCGATTTAGTTTATTTTAAAAATATTTTCTACCTTTCAATTCATCGGGAAAGTGTTGATTGTCCATTTTGATAGTACCGTCTGCTTGACGATTTTCCGGGTGGTCATGTGCATATTGATATCATTTTCCATATCATAATTCTCACATTAATTTCGTAGGAGCATTGCGAATTTGCATTGGTACTGGTAGATTTCAGTATTTTTTTACATCAGCCATTGTCGCCATATCTATCTTTTCGCAAACATTATTTTTTGGAGCTTTTCAGAGATATAGAGCGAGCTGAAACAAAAAAACTCTACACTCTGGCATTCATATTTTATGGCAAGCATCGTAAACTTGATTCGCTAGTAGTAGTGCATTATTGTCAGCAGGTCAGATGTCTTCAGATGCAAAACGCAATAAGCGACGACAAATATAAAGTGGATCTTCTCATGCAGAAAGCATTCTCTGAATCCAATAGCAAGCAGCATGTGGATCACTATCACGAAGTGATTTGTGAATTGCTGAAATTATATTGTAATGTTCTTCTCAGTCACGGTCATAATATGTTGGCTTTCCAAACGCTTGCTTGATTGTTTCTTCATTCAAAACTCAATCTTTACTGAGCATAATACTTGCCTCCAGTAAATTACAAGCATTTCTCAAATCTCAGTTTGATAGCTTTGCAATAGTTTTAAAAATTTCATCATCAAATTTCAAATTTGGATATTTGCTCAATATTTTTTCCTCACTTTTTTTGAAAAAATCAAAAATATTCTCTTCAGTCAACGGTTCAAATACTAGTACTTTGCAGCGAGAAAGTAGAGCATTGTTTATCGTAAAACTTGGATTTTCAGTAGTAGCACCAATTAATGTGATCAATCCACTTTCCACAAATGGTAGCAAAGCATCTTGCTGTGCCTTATTTCGACGATGAATTTCATCCAAAAACAGAATTGTCTTTGTCCCATAAGCTTTATTTTGACTAGCACGTTCTAATATTGCATTCAAATCTTCTTTTTTGCTTTTTACTCCACTTAATTCAAAAAATTCAGCTTTCATTACTTTGGACAAAACAAAAGCAAGAGTAGTCTTTCCACATCATGGAGTTCACCAAAAAATCATAGATGGAATTGCTCAATTTTCTATGAAAGATTTGATATTTTCCAATATTTTTTCTTGTCAGACCATATCTTCTATTTTTTCTGGGCGAAGGAAAAACGCCAAAGGTTCTTGATTCATTGTGTCTTGAAAATCTAAATTATTTATTTTATAGATATTTTGTTGTATTAATCAAATGTATGATTTTGTTTCTTTTCTATTTTTCTTATTTTGTTCAATAATTTACTAATAACTAAATCTAAATTTTGTTCTATATCTTTATTCCTAAATCTAATTATTTGAATTCAATGATGTTTAATTTCTGAATCTCTATTTCTGTCATATTCTTGATTTTCGTCATGATATCCACCATCAATTTCTATTCATAATAATAATTTAGCACAATAAAAATCCAAAATAAATGATCATATTGGTTTTTGTCTAGTAAATTTATATCACATAAATTTTTTGCTTTTCAAAACCAAATTCCAAAAAAGTCATTCTTGTCTAGTAGGTTTCTTTCTATTTTCTTTAGCGTAATCCAGCAAACTTTGGTTATACGGAATATATCATAAACTATCCATTTAAATAGAAAATATAAATCACTACATCTAAGGATAATCAATTGATTTTAAATGTCAAATCGTTTTTTGACTACTTATATATAAACCCTACTAGCTTCGCAAACAGCTCCCCTTATCAGGGGAGAATTACCCAAGAAAGAAAAAAAATTCCTCCCTGATAAGGGAGGTTGTTCTGTCGAGCGGAGCGAGATTAGGTGGGTTTATAAAAAATTATTTCAAATTTCCATTTGCGTATTGGTGTATTATTGATCAAATTAAAGTCTGATATGGTATTCATTGGATCTCTGCTATTGATTTGATTTTAATCATATCATTTTCGATTAGCCTAAAACTGTAGGTTTTCCTTTTTGTCTTTTGCTTATTTTGAGGAATAATACATCATTTCATGATTTCATTTAGCATTTTTAGTTCGTTTTCGTCGAAATCGTGCTTTTGCATAAACTTTTGGAATGATTCGTAGTCCATCTTTTTATACCATTAAATAGTAAAATACATTGTATATGTATAATATATATTTTATTAAGATTATATATATACAGAATATATATATTTTTTATTATAAAAATCAAGTTTTGGTTAAAAAATTATATTTATATTAGTCTATCCTTGTATTTTTTTGCATATTCGTAGAAAAAGTGCTAACCAAAAGATATCACTCATAAAAAAATTTTTGAGTTTTTTCTATTGTTTTTGTGTTCCAACACAATATATAGTGGTCATAAAAAAAGATAAACACAATATCTTGTGTTTAAAAAATATAAAAAAATTGTAAAAAAATAATGAAAAAAGCTCTCAAAATGTGGCTTTTTTGTAAAAAATGAGTTAAAAATCTGTTAAAAACTACCAAAATTTAGTATTTTAAACAATAATTTAACATTAGAAATGGCAATATTTAAGGTAATCAAAAGAAATTGAGCAATAGTAGATTTCGATAGAACCAAGATAGAAAACGCTATCAAACTAGCAATTGAAGCATGTGGATGAGGTGATTTTTCTAGAATATCTGGTTTTGTAGACAAAATTATAAAAGACGTAGAAAGAAAAATGTGAAAAAATATCCCATGAGTAGAAGATATTCAGGATAGTGTTGAGGATGTTTTGATCAAAGAATGACATAATACAGTAGCAAAGACTTATATCAAATATAGAGAAAAGAGAAACGAAGCAAGACAATGAAAAGATGTAGTAGTAGAGGTACAAAAAACTATGCAAGAATATTTGGATAATTTGGACTGGAGAATCAATGAAAATGCAAATATTGGATATTCGATTGGATGATTAATTTTAAAAAATAGTGAAAAAATTACAGCAAATTACCGATTATCAAGTATATATCCAGAAGAAATAGGAAATGCACACAGAAATGGAGATTATCATATACATGATTTATGAATGTTTACACCATACTGTGCTGGACGAAGTTTGAGAGCACTTTTGGAAGAATGATTTAATGGAGTAGAATGAAAATTACAATCAGCTCCCCCAAAAAATCTTCAATCAGCAGTAAATCAAATGATAAACTTCCTTTGAACACTCCAAAATGAGTGGGCTGGAGCACAAGCATTCAGCTCATTTGATACATACTTAGCTCCATTTGTACACAAAAGATGGGAGGAAACAGAAGCTGAATTAGATGAGATGAAAGCACAATTTGATAGTCCAGAAGCAAGACATGATTATGTTTACAAGAAAGTGTACAAGTATATAAAACAGCAAATGCAAAACTTCATATTTGGTTTAAATGTACCAAGTAGGTGGTGAACACAAACTCCATTTACTAATATTACACTTGATTGGGTTTGTCCACCAGATCTAAAAGAAAAAGCATTGATGTTATGATGATTGAAATGTTGACCATATAAAAAGAAATTCGGAGAGTTGCAAAAAGAGATGGAGATGATAAATAAAGTTTTGATTGAAGTATATACAGAGTGAGATCATGCTGGTTCTGTATTTACATTCCCAATTCCTACATACAATATCGTGGAAGATTTCCCTTGGGATGATCCATTGGTAGATGATATGTTTGAGATGACAGCTAAGTATTGATTACCATACTTCCAAAATTTTATTTGATCACAATTTGAAAAAGATGAGAACTGAAGAATTACAACGAGGAGAAAAGAATGAGCATACAGCCCATCTGCGGTCCGCTCAATGTGTTGTAGGCTACAGCTCGACTTGAAACAGCTGGAAAAGAGATGATGATGATTATTTGGATCAAGTGAGATGACATGAAGTATATGAGTCGTTACAATCAACGCAGCAAGGATATGATACAATTTCAAATGAGATATAGACTGATTCAAAAAACAATTAAATCATTTGATGAACTTGGCTAAGATGTCATTGGAATTAAAGAGAAAAGAAATGACAAAATGGTTGAATGCTTGATTATTCCCATATACAAAGAGGTACTTGAATACATTTAGAAATCACTTCTCCACAATTGGAATAAATGGTATGAATGAAGCAATATTAAACTTCACAGATTGAAAAGAAGATATCACTACAAAAGCATGAATCGAATTTGCAAAAGATATACTTGATTTCATGAGAGCAATATTGGTAGAATACCAAGAAGAGACATGAAACTTGTACAACTTGGAAGCTACTCCTGCAGAATGAACAACATATAGATTTGCAAAGGAGGATAAAAAACAACTTCCATGAATCATCCAAGCATGAACTCCAGAAGCTCCTTATTATACAAATTCATCTCAGTTGCCTGTATGATTTACAGATGATGTATTTGAAGCTATGGATCTCCAAGATGAATTACAATGTAAGTATACATGATGAACAGTATTGCACTTGTACATGTGAGAAAGGATGACAGCTCAAGCTTGTAAAGCTTTGGTAAAGAAAGCTATATCAAATTATCAAATGCCATATATATCTATATCTCCTACATTCTCAATCTGTCCAAAACATGGATATATTGCTTGAGAACATGATTACTGTCCATTATGTGACAAAGAGATATGATATACAGGAGAAAAGTTTGATATGGAGACAAGACAAAAGTATACTGCAGATCCAGAAAAATTGGATAAAATTCGTAGAGAACAATCTATTGCAGAAGATTAGAAAATTATTATATATGCAAAAATCTACACAACTGATTATCAAAAATATAAAATTCTTTTAACTTATTTATTACATGAAAAAAATGACACAAGACAATTCAAAAAGAACAAAATGTTTAATTTACACTAGAGTTATGGGTTATTTATCACCAACGACTAGATACAATATTGGAAAAAAATCAGAATTTTATAGTAGAAAGTACTTTAGTAAGACAAAAGCAGCTAATCATGAATTTACTGCTCAATATGGATGTGGATGCAACAATATGGAAATTTCTGCAGATTCAAATTTGGTAAAAAATATTCCATCATCAGTTTTGGTAAATGAAAAATCTTGCTAAATAAGGCGAAAAATATAAAAATTGACTGGACTCCTTCCAGTCTTTTTTTTGCAAAAATATTGGCTGTCGTTTTAATTTATAATAATTAACCATGCTAATAAAGGATATGTTTATGAGAAGTTTTGAAAATGTTGATGTATTAAGAGAATTTATAGAATTTCTTTTTTATATTTATGTAGCAATTATAGTTCGTATAATTGTAGTAATAATAATTATAAGTATTGTTTCATATATCATTTACCTTATTGCGAATACGAAATTTAATATAAAAATTTGAAAAGAATCTAAATGTATTAAACGTATTTTGAGGTATGTAAAAGAATTATTTAATAAAGAGAACATCAAGTTGATTTTTGAAAAAGATAATTTAAAAGATACTTTTAAGAACCGATATTTAAGAGTAAAGCCATATTTGTGGAAATGTAGATATTTAATTATTTGATTAATTCTATTTTTACTTTCATGGGCATTTGTAAGTTTCTTGTATTGGATTATTACTATGATTGCCAATAAACAGTATTTTTTACTTAATAGGTGATGTACTGGTATAGAAGGTGAATTATTGTGAATGGGAAGTATTTATACATTAATACTTTTTGTGATAGCCTCAATATTTATAACATTTTCTTTCTGAAACAAGTTTGTCCGCAATATATGAATATTTATCTACATACTTTGAATTTCTTTGATATTTTTATGGTTGTTTTTAACACTTTGATGCCCTGCAATTTAGAAAATAATTACAAAAATAAAATATGAAAATATCAGGAGTACAAAAGAGCACAACAATAGATTACCCATGAAAATTAGCATGCATAGTTTTTACATTATGATGTAATTTTCGCTGTCCATTTTGTCATAATCCTGAAACAGTTTTGCCTGAACAAATGCAATTAATTTCAAATGATTTGATACCAGAAGAAGCTGTTTTTAATTTTTTGCAGGCGAGAGTTTGAAAATTAGACTGAGTAAGTATCTGTGGATGAGAACCAACTTTACAGCCTGATTTGTATGATTTTGCAAAAAGGATAAAAGAGATGTGATTTTCTGTAAAAGTAGATACAAATGGCCGTGATGTAGCAATAATAAAGAAAATGGTGAAAGATTGAATCTTGGATTACGTAGCAGTAGATTTAAAGCATACAAAACCACAATATGATACAGCAGTCTGACTTAAGCCAACTGATGAGTTTTTCCAAAGTTATGAAGAGTTAAAAGAATTTTTACTAAGTGAAGTAGTAGATTATGAGTATAGAACTACGATAGTGAAATGAATGCACACACTTCAAGATATTGAAGAAATGGCAGATTATATAAAATGAGCGAGGCACTATTATCTTCAAAATTATGTATGATGAAATACTCTCAAACCAGATTTTTGATGAGAGCCTTTTGATGACGATGAGTTAGAAGAGATGAGTAGAGTGATTAGTAGATATGTACTTCATAGTGGAATCAGAAGATAAAAATTTTCATAATGTCAATGAAATATTTACTACTTGAAATTTTAAATAAATAAGATATAATACAAAGAATATCCGTATATTTTTCATTTTTTAATTATTCATTATTAATTATTATGGCTTCAAGGACAAACAAAAGATGAATTGCTGCAAAAAAAGCTCAGCAACAGAAACAAGCTCAAAAATTTAAATGAGCAAGAAGATTTGAATATCCAAAAAGAAAGATAGATTTAGAAGAAGCAAAAGAGCTTTGAGTAGTTTGAGTATACAAGAATCCTAGATGATCAGAATATAATCGATTTATCAAAGGTAGAAAAATCTGCTGGGAAACTAGATTGAGAGTTGACCCAGATGGATATAGATATATCAGAACTCCATCAGGATGATCAGAAATGGTTCAAGTGCCTATTTCTGGTTGGCTAAGGACAAAGATTAGAAAAAGCTTAAATACAAAGTAAACGTAAATAACAAATATGTCAAACAAAAAAATGGAAAGAGATGAAAAAAAACATTTCACTTTTGTTCGTAGCAATTTGCGTTGTCGCATTAGCTGTTCTTTACTTGGTAGATACCAATAATACCAAGCAAAATCCTACCGAAGAGGATTCTTATTCTCTGTTGTTTCAATCGTTGGATGATGATGAATCCACGATTGTCATCGGAGATGATGTAATCTTAGATGTAATCAACTCCAATCAGCGGAAAACCATCACTTTACACGAAGATGACGGTAAAGAAAGGATTGAAGCATCGATTCCAGTAGCAGACGGGTCTTTAGAGTCCGTGATACTAGTTTATGAAGAAGATGATCAGGAACAGGAATTAGAGTTGTTAGATGTGTTAATACAAGCTGACGGCTCTAAGTACGGGATAGTTGACGATTTTGAAATTTTGTCGAAGTTTATCTTCTATAATCCTGCATTGATTTTTAAATCAAACACTGATTCTGTCGTTGGCTTCGACGACTTTATATTCTCAGACTACATAGTTAATTCGGACGGTGAGTATATAACACATATTTACCGCAACGAAGACGAAGATGCTATTGAAATAGTGTTCCCAGTGTTAGACAGTTACGGGGATTTAATAGATCTTGATTCAGTAACATTTGTCTACAAGTATGTAGTAACTAATGCTTGTACTCAAGCAGATAGTACGAAACATGACACCATCTGTAGCGTTGAATTAAGTAATGCCTGTGCAGATAGCGTGAGATGTGATACCATCCGTAGCATCGAACTAACCGATGTCCGTATTCATGCCGATACCCTAGAATATCAAATAATTCGTGGTATCGATATATTAAAACATAGTGTTTCATTCGTCACTTATCCTATACTTGACGGATGTCTAGAAAGGATATATCCTGAAGAAAATATCGCGTTGAAAGAATATTGATAACTACAGTTTAGCCCAACTAATTTTTTAGTTGGGCTTCTCATAAAAAAAAATAACACTTGAATAAAAATACATATTTATTATAATTCAAGTGAGTTTTAGATGATTATAAATTTACATGGAACTAAAAGTTTATAACTCAGAAAAATTTGAAAGAAGTAAATGGCGATTCCTAATATTAGCACTTGTTATAATTTTAGTATTATGACTTTGTGTATATTACAAAAATTGGACAGGATTCATTTTGATTTTTTTAGTATTATGATGATATATATATTTATGACTTTTAAATGTTAAAGAAACATTTTTAAAAGTTACAGAAGAATGATTAATTTTATGAGGCAAGATAATACCTCGAAGTAATTTACAATGATATGTGATAGAGATAAACAAAGATACACAAGAGATCAAAAATATTGTTTTGATTTTAGAAAAATCTCACTCTATACATACAATTTCTGATACAGTAGAAAATATAAAATCTTTTCTCGTGCAATTAGATAATTTCATTCCTATGCTTTGAGAATATGATCAAACCACACGGGAAAAATTAGCTAGAGTTTTGAAATTATAATATATTTTACAAAAATTTCGGTCATGAATTGAAGTAGATTAGTAATCAAAGATGCAGCACGACAATTGTTTGGAAGGGTTATTTCAGCCCTTTTTGGTTTTGTGATAACAAAAATAATTTCATCATATCTTTGACCACTTAGATATGGAGATTATAGTACTATTTTCAGATTCTTTGCTCGATGGACAGCTTTAGTAGATTTTGGAATTTATGTAATTGCTGTAAAAAGACTTTGAGCAATCAAAGAGTCTCAGTGATGAGAATCTCAAGAATTGAAAGATACTTATCATAAATTCGTATGAACAAGAGTGTTCATGATTATCGTGATATATACAATTGCGATAGTTACTGCATATTTGATCCCAGCATATACAGATAATCAATTTATTATTTGGGCTTTGCCACTAGCAATGATGTATTCTGCAAGCAATATGTTCGTATGAATTCAACAATTACCATTGCAACTTTTCTGGAAAATGAACAGATTAAGTCGATCACTAATTATTGCTAGATTCTCTCAATTAGCTGTTTTAATACCTGCTGTTTACCGAATTTTCAAAGATGTAGATTTTACAGAACCTGCTACAACTCCAGTAATGATACTAGCTTTCTGTATTGTAGTATTTTCAGTTGTTGCAAGTTCAATCTGACAGAATGTAGAAGTACATTTGAGAACTAGAGATCTTTTGCCTTTCAAGATAGATATAGACAAAAATTTCATCAAAGATATATTCAAATGAAATTGGAGATATGGATTTGCATATTTCTTCAGTTCATTTCATACTCTCATTGTTTTGATGTTTTTAGGATGGATTTTTCCAACTTCTGCATGATATGAATACTCATGATATTGGGCATTATCACTATCATTAATCGAAATATTGTTGATTATTCCATCATCACTTTGAAATAGCTTACTACACAAAATACCAAATTATAGTGTAGTAAATAAGAGAAAAAGTATGTGAAATTTATTATCACTAGTAGTGCGAATTTGAGCTATAATTGCTATAAATTTCCGAGTATTTGGAAAAGAAATTATCAATTTTGTTTCAAGTCCAAAATTCCTTGGAAGCCGAGAAAATTTTTCATCATGGTGATCAGATCAGCTACTACCATTCTTATGATTTGTGTTATTATTAAGCTTCATAAAACAAGTTTTCAACTACCTATTCGTATCAATAGACAAACAAAATATATTATTCAAAATTAATCTTACATGAATTATAATTTGAATACTTACTGCTATTTTTGTAATTCCTAGATGGAATTTATTATGATGAGTAATTACTCAAGTGTTATTGGAAACAATATTTACATGATGAGCAATATTTATTGCAACTAAACGAAAGGTTCTGCCAGTATTACAAAAAAATGTCAATTTCAAATTGATCTGAATATTGGCGCTACAATTGGTTATATGAGTATTTATTCATAAATATATGGCAAACAAAGAATTTAGTTACATCTTATTCTTTGGAATTGCTGCAATATACAATTGATTGATTGTTTTGATATCAATACCACCTATCAAAAAAGTCGCTCGTTGATTGACTCGAGAAGAGGATGAAATTAAAAATGAATAATATGATTTGTCATTCTGAGCGTTAGCAAAGAATTTGTCCCCCTTACAAAGGGGGATAAAGGGGGTTTTTAGATTCTTCGTTCCTGCTAAAGCCGGGCACGGCGCTTTGCTCCTTAGAATGACATTGTAACATTCAGAATTAAATATAACTTTTAATTACTAATTATTATACAAGTATGAAAGACGTTTTTCTTTTATGAATACAAGGATGTGGAAAAGGTACACAAGCTAAATTATTACTAAAACATTTTGGGTGAAAATATGATTACTTAGAAATGTGACAGCTTTTTAGAGCTAATATGTCCAATGACAATATCATAGGAAATTATTGTAAAGATATAGTAAATGCAGGAGAATTGGTACCACATTTTGTTAGTTTTGGTCGATATGAAATTGCATTGCAGATAGTAGAATGAAAAAACAAGGCATTGATGACAGATTGATTTCCTAGATCCATCGAGCAAGCTAAATTTATGGAAAGCATGATGGAAAAATACAATAGAGATTTTGTTATGATTCATTATGAACTTTCTAAAGAAAAAGCTATTGAGAGAATTATGGATAGAGCAAAGAAAGAATGACGCGCAGATGATAACGAAGAATCAATAAAAGTTAGATTAGCTGCATTTGAAAATGAAACATTGCCTGCAATAAATTATTTCAAAGAGAAATGAAAAGTAATTACTATAAATGCAGATGATCAAATCGATAATATTTTCAATGAGACAATAAAACAATTAGCATAAAAATTAAAGATCTAAACTAAAAAAAGCAAACCATTCGTTGATTTGCTTTTTTTCTATATCTGATTTTTTTAGTTCTTGAAGCAACGGATTGAATATGCATAAGTACGATAGTTTGTATTGTATGGATATGCCGAATTAGAAGTTACCCTAAATCCAATAGCGATGTCGCTAATAGGGGAGGACATCCAAAAAAAGCCAAATTGACCTCATACATCTCTAAGCTTTGCAGTATCATAATTACGTTGTCCAGCAAAAGGAAGCTTGAAAGCTGTATTAAATTGTGTCCCTGCTGATGAATCAAAAATAAAGAATGGAAAGGATGAGTCACCACCTTGCAAATTGATAAAGCTATTTCATGCTCAAGTATAGTATGACATCCAGTATTTTAACAATGTTCATCGTTCTCATCTACTCGGTACATGGTATCAATCTGGACATGGTCATTGCCTATCAGTTGGATTTGTCACTGGATATCAGTAATTATTTCATTCTCAATCATTTTCTCATCACCACAATCAATTATGTTGCTTTTTATCACTCCAATAATCATATTTATTAGCACTTGTTCACTTGATAAAAGTATTTCAATTATATCAGATATGATTATAATTATTTGATCGCGTTATTAGAGTTGATTTTGCTGAGTTTGTTATGCTATCTGAACAGTCGTAATAAAAACATCATATCATAAATCAATAATTATTTCACCATTGGAAGTGATACCCACATGCTCAGGTATCAGATTCACTACAGACAGTTCCAGCTTTACTTGCTCCTAAATTTCTATCCATAATTGTAATACAATCTCATTGTCGACACATAGATATATCTGTTCAGTCATAGAAAACTCAATTTGAGGTATTGTTTCAATCTCAATTAGATCCACCTCAAGCAGAGTTAGAACTAAAAGTATAACCATCGAAATCTACTTCACTAGCTAGTTCTCTACTTTTATCAACTTTAGACATAGTGTTTTTAGCTTCTTCTCTAGCACCTCCAATTCTTGGGAGAATAGTAGCTGATAGAGTACCTATAATTATCATTGTAATTAGAAGTTCTATAATAGTAAAAGCTTTTCTTTTCATATTTCAAAAATTAATACTAAAACTAAAAATTAATATAACGATTTAAAACTTGAAAACAATCAAAGGGAAATAGAAAGATTTGGCAAAATCCGTTGGGGGGGGGGGTGATTAATCTTGACTTTTTAATATTGGTGGAATGAACTAAAAAAAGCAAACCGTTCATTGGTTTGCTTTTTTTTAATGTATGTAATTTATAATTTTTTAATTTTTAAAACCACGTCAAAGTCTACAATAGTTATATCAAATACATTCGAACCGATTTTTATTGTAGAATTTTCATTTGCTATTGTTGGTTTTCATCCATCAAAAATGATATCTACCGATTGTCAATCTCAATATCTTATTTTGCGTACAATATTATCGCCATTTTTTAGATTACCTATTATATTTTGAATTGTTGGCTTTCTAAATGATACACCATCTTTTCATCCATTAAAGTTTGTGTAATCAATATATTGTGGCTTTAAATTTTTCCATCAATTATGTTTTAAAAGACGGCTATCTGTAACTTTTTTCAAGTATGTTAACCTATCAATAATTGTTCCAAGTACTTTTTCTCATTCTGAGTATATACCATGTTTTGCCCAATCAATATTATCACCTTTTTGTGATACTTCATAATATGTTGATAGTCAATTCTCTGTATCTTTTAATTCAATACCATTCAAAGTGAAACTAACTCAATTATTTATTAGACTTTGTTCAAATACATCCAAAATATAAATATCAGGGATTCATAATTCTTTAGAGAGTGTCAAAATTTGTGATGTCATAGAATTATATCATTTATATCTGAATAATTTTAAAGCATCTAGATGTACTGTGATACCATCTTTTAATTTTAACAGTCAGTCAGAATTTTTTTCAACAGGTATATTACCAATGTTTCCTTTGTCATCGTAATAACCAAAAATATTATTAGAATTAGAAATCAATGTAGCTTTATTTAATAAATTAATTGCATCTGGATCTCATGAAAATGTAAGATATTCTTGAGGATTTTCTCAAGGTCTTCTTTTTTCACCGATACATAATTTACCTCATTCAAAACTAACTTGAAAACGAGACTTATCGCTAAAATTAAGGTAATATTGTGATACTACATTAAAGTTAGCATCAGTTATTAAAACATTTGAGTTTGAATCTAATCTGAAGAATAATAGGTTATTACTATTATAATTATTAATCCTTTTGGTGTAACCTCATTTTTTAGGATCTACTAATTCAATACTATTCTTATCTACTCACCATTCTCAATCGGTTACAACAGGTTCTAGTCATGAAAAATGACCTTTATCTGATGGATCTGATTGTTCATCAAATAAATCAGTTAATGCCTTTTTATCTTGGTTTACTTTTTCAACTAATAAATCCTGATCTTCTTTAGGCATAGATACATTTCAATCTTTATCAACTGAAATATGGACAGTTTTACCCAGAATTTCAGTAGTTATTTCTTCTCAATTTGTGTTACCATCTTTATCAAAAGTAAGACTTAGAATTTTGATATATCTTCATCATATAGACCAAAATAAATCTCTTTTGTATACATCACCTTCTTTATAAACATCAGTTCAAAGTTTCATACAAGTATTTAAATTTTTTAATTCTGGTACAGATTCAGGAAATGCATTCCTATTACCTAATGTTGCTTTTTGTACTTTACTTATGATATATTCTCAAGTCCTATATTTATTATAAGCAATTACAAAATTAGCAGTATTTCAATCAAAAGTTCATCATACATCATAAATATTTCAATTATTTGACATGATGTGGTCTTTGTATTTAACTGTATTACCTCAAACATTTCTTGAAAAACAATAATTACTACATTTTAATGAAATTCTACCATCTTTGAATTCAACAGAAAAATCTAACATAGCAGTTACTTTTCAATCTGAAGCCTCTCAATTATTTAATTCATAATCAAATTCTACTGAGCATTTAACTGAATTTTCATTTGCTTCTTTTTTTTCTACTTTTGCTCCTAATTCGCTTATCTTTTTTCAATTAAAATATACATTATCATTTATATATTTTTTAGCTCTGGCTTCTAATGATCTTGGATTTTCAATACTATCCATAACTAATGTATTTTCCATATCATTTGTCCTAGAAAAATTGTCTACAAGTTCACTATTTGTAGTTGCTCTATCCTGAGTATTGATAGTAGCAGCATTTGCTTCTTGTATTGATCATTTAAGAGCTCAAAGGAGTAAAAGTCTAGCAACTCACTTTTTTGCAGCATTAACAAAAGAACCATTTCCCATTTTTTCAGACATATTTTTATACGGTGAAAATATAAACATTAATTATTATAGATTATTTAAACAAAAAGTCAATTGATTTTTTATAATATTTTAGTTTTATTGTTTTTTAAAATCCTAATTGAATTTTATTTACTGAAAAACAGGGCAAAAACCCTGTTTTTATCTTTCAATTGAAGCTGGCCATTCCATTAGCATTAATACTCAATCTCGAATACCGAAGAGCTTCCTCTTTACGATCAGTACTACAATAATATTGAGATAATAAGTAATACATTAAAGGATCTGGTCTTCGGGGCAGATATTTAACTTTTTCTAGAATGGTTCTTTCGTTTTCCCGAAACTCTGGGATATCGTTGCCTTGTTTCTGGTACAGCTCAATATTCTTCTGCATTAATACCATAACTTCGTTATTCTGTTCTACTTCATCAGGATTATTGTGGAAGTTTTCCTTCCATGCAGGACACCCACCAGAACAGTAGGTGTTGTGCTCGCAAATTTTACAATGATCGTACAAATCAGGAATTCCAAACCTTGAATCTACACTATGGTAGATAAAATCAAAAATGTCATCAATAGATGAGAATTTCGATAAAGGTTCTTCAATTTCGCTAAATACTGTACATTTTGAGACCATAAGATCTGGTGATATACAAATTGGGCCACCACACAAACAAGTCTTGATTCCACCTGTTATATGTTGGTCATTTTGGACGAACCATCCAATTTGTTCCTTGGTGAAGAAACAATAAGGTACTCGGCAGTCAAGGTTAACTTTTATTCCTTTGCTATTGCAAGCTTTCACAAAATCAAACACTTTTGGTGCTAATTCCCTATAGTCTTTGGGATGTACAAGCTGAGTATAACCTACATGATTATAGATGGGACTCGCAATGGCTATCCTTATGTGCTCAATTCCAAATTTTTGGGCAATGTCAATGATTTCTTCGCCGTTAAAATCAAGCGAATAAATATTGTAGCTAAGTGCTACCCTAATATGCATTTCATCAATAAGAGTAGCTAAATTTTTGGTAATCAAGTCCCAGTCTTGGCTTTGCTTATAGTCTTTCCTTTCATTGAGATTTAAACAGACATGGCATTTTTTATCTAACATCTTAAGATTTTCAGTTGGAACATTACCACCAGTAAATACTGTGATTTGTTTCACAATCCTAAATCTGTTTAGTAACCTCAAAAACCATCCTAAATCCTTGTAAAGGAAGGGTTCTCCTCCCATTATATTTAGTTCTGGAAGGACAGCTCTCCTTTTTATGGTGTTTTTTATCAAAAACCATAGGAATAACCACGCATTTTTTCTGGTCAAATATTTTTGACCCATCATAAATAGCTTTGCAAAACAGTATTTGCAGCCATTTAAACAGAATTGTGTCACAAAAATATTCATATCAATCAGTTTTAGTTTAGTTGTTTTATATTTGTTTTGAATTAATACTATAATTATATTTACAAAAAAGTCAATATTTGTTGAAAGTAGGATTTGGGTGTTTTATAAAATTCCATATTTAAACTCTACATCATCTCATTCTCTGCGGAAAAATGTGGCTGTTTGATCTAAATCTATTTTATTTAAATCATACTCTCAGACTCTAATTCTTCTGAGTTCAGTCAAAATTCATCAAAGTCAAAGTTGTTCTCCTAATCGATGTCATATTGATCTAATGTAGGTTCATGATCAGACATCTAATTTCAACTTTATAGTAGGAAAGTTGTAGTCCAAAATCTCATATCAGTATGTTTTCATCATTTTATTTTCAATGATTTGATTTCAATTTCTTGCAAGTTCATAAAGTTTTTTTCAATCTTTCTTTTTGGCACTAAATGGAGTTAGTGGAAGTTCTCATTCTGGGATTATTGAATCTAATTTTTCTTTGATTTGTTCAATTGAAACTTCTTTTCATTCCGTATTAATTTCTTCAAAATATTCTCGATAATCCATATCTCGAGTGTCAGATTTTTTGGAAAAATCAATAGTGGTTTCATATGATTTGTCTAATCAAATTAAGTCATTTAATTTCTTTGTGTCATTTCAAGTTCATATCAAAAGTAGTCAGGTTGCCATTGGATCCAACGTACCACTATGTCAAATTTTTTTTTCTCATAGGACTCTTTTGAGTGCGCGGATGACATCAAAGCTACTAATTCATTTTGGTTTGTCTACGATGATTAGCATAGTTAATTGTTAATAATGAATAACGAAGATTATAAGGAAAAGCTACCCTTTTTAAATAGAAATTTTTCCTCTTGAAATTTTCGTAAAAAAATATAATACTATGTTATACAAGGTACTAGAAATTTTAAAAATAATTCAAAAAAAAACATGTGAGAAACAGAAAAAATAACAACTCAAATGAAAAAATGAATACTAGAATATCTCATTCTCAGTATCATTTCAAAGTGAGATGTCTATGCAAACGATATCATTACAAAGCTAAAAAAAGCTAATTTGATAGTAGTAGAATGAACTATGTACCCACTACTCTCACGTTTAAAGTCTGAAAAATTACTAGAATATGTCTGGGTAGAATCGGTCCAATGACCACCAAGAAAATACTACAAACTAACTAAACAATGACAAGAGACATTGGATACGATGCACAAAGTTTGGAATGATTTAAACAATAGTGTAAATCAAATAGTATGATAGAAACAGAGTCCCCCTTTTGAAGGGGGATAAAGGGGGTTTAAAAACCTCCCTGACCCTCCTTCATAAGGAGGGCAACCATCAATTTATATATTAGTTTCATAACAAATGACTGAAGTAAAATTTCAATGAGAACATTTCAAAATGGAAAACTCCGCAAAAGATTTTTTCGAAAAATATATTTCCAGAATTGATAAATATGCTAAATCTCATCACATTTCTGATGATGTTTTGGATGATATCCATCAAAGTATATTGGAAAAACTTTTTGAGGTAAAATGAGAAATAACTCAAAAAAAATTGGTAAAAATAGTAAATTCTATCTGAGAGCCAGAAGATATTTTTGATGAAGAAAGTTTGTGAATTGATATGACTCCGGAAAAATCACAAATTGAATCAAAATATAGGCCAAGAATTTTGTGAGTATGTGCTTGGTTGGCAGAACTGATGAATATTCCAGTTCGAGTACTCCGTCTTATATTCTTTATTTTAATTTTTACATACTCATTTGGAATTTGGCTATACCTTGTGATCTTTTTGATTAGATTTGTCACAAATAGAGAACTTGCTTCAGCATCAGTTTCAGATGGAGTAAAAAGGATAATTTCCCGTCTATGAGATTGGATTAGATTTTTATGGAAAGTAGTTAAACGATGATTTGTACTTTGTTGTGCATTATTTTTGATATGAATTATTATCTGATTATGAGTTGTTTTGTATTATTTAATCACATGATTTATTTATTCAAACATTGACTATTCAGCACTATTTCCAGCAATCACAAAACGATGAGTAATGTCTGGAATAGTCTCAGCTTTCATTTTCTTATTGGCACTAATTTGAATACTTTTCAAAAAGAAATTCACAAACAATGCAGCTTTAATCATAGCTATATGATGTGGAATTTTAGCTTTTGTAATTGCGTTTATTAGTATCTGAGAGATAAAAGAAATATTTGGAAACTACGAACCAAGAGTGACAAAAGAAACTTCAGTAGAAATTCCAAAAACAGATGAGACACTTCAAATTCTCGTAAAGAATAGTGATTCATATCCAAACTTTTTGTTTAGTGAACCTAGATTTGTAAATCTTTTTGCATCAGATGATGATAAATTGAAAGCAGTTTATACTTTCTATTTCAGAAATTGAAATGATGAACATGTAACACAGGCTATTGAAAATGTTTCTGATTTAGAATATGAATGGGTATGAGACAATTGGCTTATGATTCAACTAAAAGATGGTAAATTATTTAGTAAAAAGACTCCAGCAGTTCCTACAAATATCTCAATTGATTTATATATTCCAAAAGATATTGAAATAAAATTGTCGAATGTATGATATATGACAGATCCTGTAGATGCACCTGTTTGGATGAAAGATTTATGAACTCGTTCGTACCATACTTGTGACACAATCAGATACAATGATAAAACTGAAAGTTTTTATTGTACATATGTCATGACATCAAACGATAAATACAATATTGCAAAAAGAGAACTGCAAAAAATAGTTGATGAAATTTCACCATTAAAATGATTACATCCATCACGAAGCCAGTCAATCAATGAATGATATTGGCTATTGGATTCAATAAACATTACAGAAGATAATAAATTAACAGCAAAGATATCTGATCAATTTTTCAATTTCTTTATGATAATCGAATATAATATTGATGAAGAAACTTGAGAATTTACACTAATTAACTCAATATTAAAAGATGTTGAACAAAAATGATTGATGGATGATGAAAGGATGAATAATTATGAATGACGAGAAAACCTCACAGGTTTCAAGATTAAAATGAATGAGGAAGAATAACCCAAAATACTAATTGTAGGAAGAAAAAATCGTCACAATGTGGCGATTTTTTTATCTCATCTTGAAAATCAATTAACAAATCATATACATAAGTATTAACTAGATTTTTTTATTTTCAAATAAAATTTTTTTATCAGAAATGGACCCGATTACGATAATTATCTTTATTATTTTATTTCTTTTATCAGCATTTTTTTCAGGATCAGAGACGGCTTTTATGTCCGTACCATCATACAAGGTAGATGCCTTTTTGAAACAAAAAAGATTTGGAGCAAGGGAATTGAAAAAGCTCAAATCTAATACTGATAGACTACTTATTACAATCCTAATTTGAAATAATTTAGTAAATACTTTTACAGCTGCATTTGCTACAAGTATTGCTATGAATATAGCAAATTCTTTGTGAGCAGAATGAAGTAGTGCAGCTATATGAATTGCTACATGAGTTGTTACAATTCTACTTTTGATTTTTGGAGAAATATTTCCAAAAACATTAGCAACTCGTTATGCAGATAAAATATCATTATCAGTTTCACATATCTATAAATTTTTACAAATAATACTTTTCCCAGTAATTCGATGTATAGAGAAGTTGATGAAAGCTTTACAAAGGAGAAAAGTAGAAAATAAAGTTACAGACGAAGAAATAGAAGCATTTATAGATAAATGACAAGATAGTGGAGTTTTTGAAGCATGAGAGTATGAAAAAGTGAAAAATATGCTTGATTTCTATGAAATTACTTGTGAAGAAGTTATGACTCCTAGAGTAAAAATAGATTCAATTCCATGTACTATAACTGTAAATGAGGCTATTGAAAAATTGCTTACATTCTCTCATTCTCGTATATTGGTTTATAATTGAGATATTGACCATGTAGAATGGGTCGTTACATTGAGAGAATTATTGCAAGTACAGAAAAAGGGTCGCTGAAATTATAAATTATCAGAGTTGTCATTGTGACCTGTAATCAAAGTTCCTTTGACTAAGCCAATCCATTCTCTACTAGATTTGTTCAAAAGATCTCGTAGGCATGTAGCAGCAGTGATTGATGAATATGGAGGAGTGGCAGGTCTTGTATCTATGGAAGATGTAGTTGAAGAAGTTTTCTGAGATATTCAGGATGAATTTGATAATGAAGTTGATCCAATTAGAAATGATTGAAATTGATCATATTTATTTCAATCCGAAGTGAGAATAGATGAGATGTTAGAAAAATTTGAATTAGATTTTTGAGATGTAGATATTGATGAGGCAGAATTTTCAGGGGAAACATTATGATACTATGTGATGAGTTATTTTGAAAGATTTCCAAAAAAATGAGATGAGATAAAAATTAAAATCCAGAAATTTGATGTAGAAGAAAATGAAAATCAATATTTATTATTGAGGGTTTTGTGAGTTAGAAATAATAAAATTTGAGATATTAAAGTGACATTAGTTGATTAAAAAAATACTTGCTATTTGTCTGATAATTATTATATAATCTAGTCGTTACGTTTTTTATATATTAATTTTTTTCAAATGGTAAAAGTTGATACATCTAAAGTAAAGAAAGGAATGATCTTGGAAATAGATGGTAAATTGGCTAGAGTAGTTGAAACTGCTCATACTCACATGGGTAGATGAGGGGCTACAGATACATACAAGTTAAAAGACATCGTTTCTGGTAAGACAACTATCTTTACATGTAATGCAGGTACAGTATTGGAACAAGCTGAAGTACAAAACAAAGCTGCAGTATACCTTTATTCAGCATGAGACACATACACATTTATGGAAAATGACACATGAGAAATGTATGACTTAGATAGAGAAAAAATTGATGATGTAGTTGATTACCTAAAAGAGAATTTGGATGTTTATTTGACAGTATTCAAAGGAGAAGTTTTATGAGTAATATTGCCTCCTACGGTAACTTATGTAATTACTTCTACAATGCCTGGAGTAAAATGAAATAGACAACAAGCAGGTACAAAACCAGCTACCATCGAAACATGATTAGAAGTTCAAGTTCCTTTGCACAAGAACGAATGAGATACTGTAGTAGTTAATACACTTACAGGAGAAGCTAGTTAATTAGAAATTAAAATTCCAAATATAAAAAATCTCAAGATTACTCTTGAGGTTTTTTTATTCGACAAAATTTGACAGAAAAATTCTTTTGATTATAATTTAATCAAATTCTTAAAGAAAAATTTTATTTGATAATTATCATGAAATGAACGAAGATGGTAAAACTAAATTTAATTATTGAGATGGAGATACAAGAAGTGAAAGGAAAATTTTAACAGATAATATACACGATTCTGTATCTTCAAATATAAACTCAATAAATATTGCTAAAATTTTACCATGTGAAACAACTGAAGAAATACTTGATTCAGTGTTTGATAAACAAGAATCATTTGGTGAACCAATAGATTCCATTTTAAATAAGAAATTTTCTATTGAATCATTCTTAAAATCTCAAGAAGAGGAAGATGGTCTAACAGAAATAATTTATAAAAAATCTTATATTGACGGCGAAGAAAAAATAGTTTTTCCACAAAAAAAATGGAAATCATCAACATCTCCATATTTATGAAAAATTGGAGAACAAACTAGTAGGTATCATAAAGAAACTATACTTGAACACATTGCTATGGTAATATCATGAATTTCTGAGGATACTAGCAATGATATTAATATGCAACTTGTAGCGTTACTTCATGATTCTTGAAAAAAGTATACCACATGAACAAATCAAAGATGAGAATTGTGCTTTTATGACCATGAAAAAGTGTCAGCATATTTAGCTGCAACAATATATCGTCAATTATGATATAAAAAGGAAGATGCTGAGCCTTATATACGTATTATACACGATCATATGTTACCTTTTAATGAACGATCAAAGGATGAGTCAAAAAAGGATAAGTACAGGAATCTATATTGAGATTATGTTACAAATTGTCTTACATTATTAGGGAAAAATGACTTATGAATTACAGAAGAAGATGTTCATAATCCAGAAAGAAAAAAAGAAAAAGAGCAACTAATTGAGTGAGGAAACGAAATTTTAGCAACTTTAAAAACAGAAGATTTTCAAAGAAAATAAAAGATAATTACTAATAATTTTTGAAATAAAAAATCTCAAGAGTAATTTTGAGATTTTTTTGGTAAAAAAGTCAGCTAAAATTTGACAAATAAAAATATTTTAATTATAATTTTTTATGTTTATTTATTTTGTTATTTATCACTTGATAATAAAAAAATGGCATGACCAGAAACGATAAAATTTGATAACTGAGATTATAAATCTTCAATTGATAATATTAAAGAAATTGAGCGAGTAACAAAACAAACTCAAAAAGAATTAAACAATTTAGCAAATTCTGTTAAAACTAGTTTTTTTGAAAAAAAAGAAAATAATTCTGTAGTTTATGATATGAATTTAGTAAAAAATTATTTAAAATTTTGTACTGAAAATACAAATTTTAAGATTACCACACCAGTTGTTATGGCTGTGCAAATTGCTTTAGAATCATTGGATGAAAAATATGATGTATGAAGAATAGATTGAATACTAAAATTAAATAATTCATCTGTTAAATCCAATACGGAAAAAGCTATTATAAAATTTCAAGAAGATAATGTATTGGACAAAGTAGATTGAATTCCATGAAAAGAAACTATTAGAAAAATCTTAGAAGAACTATGAAGAAAAAATATCGCGTCAGGAGAAGTAACAGGAAATGTAACTGGAGACGTAACAGAAGTAGTAACCGGAGAAGTAACAGAAGCAGTAACAGGAGATGCAACTGAAGCAGTAACAGAGCAGACAGATATAAAAAAACTTTTATATGCATTGGAAATATATAATTGAAGAAATTTGACAGAAGATTTTAAACAAAAAATTGAAAATGATTGATATGATGTAAATGAAATTATATCACTGGCATATGATAAAGACAAAATGGAAAATTTAAGTAGAATGTATCCAACAATAAATAAGTGACAGCCTAGCCAAACTATAGATATAGCACAATATAAAAAAGAATTAGAACAGATAAATAATGTTAATAATTTAATTGGTTCTTTACCGGAAGCATCAACAGTTACAGTTAGGAACGAAAGTCAAATAAATGAAGCTAAAAGATCTTATGATGCTTTAACTGCAAATCAAAAAAAACAGGTAAAAAATATCCAAAGACTTAATGATGCTATAAATGCTTTGAATGTGCTAAAACAAAATGAAACACAACGTAATGCTGAAATTCAAGCTAAAATTAAAAATGCTAAAGATAAAATTAATGCATTACCTACACCTACTGCAATAACAATTAATCATAAAAATCAAATAGAAACAGCCAGAAATGCTGCTAATGAAGTTATCGATAAATTAGATTCTCAACTAATATCAAGACTTGAGGCAGCAGAAGCAGCTTTAAATCAATTGAATAATAATGCAAATGAAACTGAAGCATTAACAAGACAACAAATTCAAAATGTACAACAACAAATTAACAACTTATCAGGTTATAGAGTTTGACAAGAATTTATGATTAAAAATGCTAGAACATCTTATAATAATTTAAGTGAAAATTTAAGAGCTAAAATAAATTTATCAAAACTTGAAGAAGCTGAAACTTGACGAGCTCAACACATAGAAGAATTAATTAGTAATCTACCAAATGCCGTTGATGTTAAAATTGATGATGAGAGTAAAATAAATGAAGCTAGGAATGCTTATGAAAAGTTATACGGTAATTTACACGCAAAAGTTGGTAATTTATTACATCTAATAGATGCAGAAGAAGCACTTCAAACAATTAAAGCAGAAGAAAAAGCCAGATTGGAAGAAGAAGCAAGAAGACAAAGAGAAATTAATGCTAATATGGGAATTAATCAAGAAATAACAGTTAATATTACGCCAAAGTATAAGGATAATGGTACTCATTATCTTGAAAATAGAAATGATTATTTAAATATTAATATACTACAGTGACCAAAACTAATAGCTAGCAAAGAGCATCCTGAACAGGTTGGATGAATATGATCATCAATGATGCAATGATTTAGAGGTGATATATTTAAAAATATGAATGGAATAGTCTCAGCAACAACTAGAAGTCAAGATCGATTCCGAAAACCATGACAAAGAGGTGTATTAGATGAACAAAAATTAAAAACATATTGTGAAACAAATTGAATAAAAAGTTTTGTTCTTTACTTCTGATGAAATGAAGCGGCAAACAGTGTGGCTGCAGTGAATAATGCTTATGAAGATATCAAAGTTATGGGAGATTATTTGAATAGTATTTGAGTACAACCAGTATTATGTACATGTATTTGAGAAAAAAGAAAAGAACATAGTGTATGACATAGTCAAAAAGCATATCCATTAGCAGATACTCCTAGTTGAGAACTTTGATTTAATAGTAAAATAAGAAAGTTATGATTAGATAATACATGGCCAGTAATAGATTTTGCCAAAATTGACGTTGGTAATGTATGGTATCCAGGTCCTAAAAGCGATCATCA
>Ga0310786_10000345_pt1 | contig 75654 bp, 57 predicted proteins | sample AusTroGonzalo_MG_FD_203881 | JGI IMG/M metagenome (GOLD analysis project Ga0310786, IMG submission 203881) | Bovine rumen microbial communities from tropical cattle in Woodstock, Queensland, Australia - Gonzalo_03 (v2) (version 2) | ecosystem: Host-associated > Mammals > Digestive system >... | reverse complement strand
ATAATTGGCAAATGCTCTATGATATCCAATACCTTAATAATCTTATCCCTTACTTTCGAAGTCTGTTTCTCAAAGAAATCATGAAAGTAATCTTTATATGTTATTACTTGCCTTATCCTTTCCATCCGCAAAGGTAATTTAAAAATTACATTTTTCCAACTAATGAGTAAAAAATTATCCTACCAGCGACTGCTCCACAGCCTCGTAAAGTCCATCCCAAAGGGCGGTGAACTCGGTGGGCTTGATGCCTCGCCAAGTGTTCTTATGCGCAGGGTCATAGTACTTGTCATACCTGCTTTGCACCTGAGCCTCGGTAAGCTGACGAAGGCTCTCGACGCCGCTGTTTATCACATCGCTGAACGCGTCGCTAAGCCGCTGGCGCGAACAGGGCTGGTCGTGCAGCACCTCCTTCAGGTATTTGTAGAAGGCTGAGACATTGGACTTCTCACTAACCAAGCGGCGGTCGATAAGCACAAAGTAAAGGGCAGCAAGGCCGATAGGAGCCGGCACATTGCGACCACCTACCTCTATCTGCTGCAGGTGCGGACGATAATACGCCGACAGCCAGGGACGAAGCAGGGCTTCGGCTGCTGACTCCTGCTCCGGGCAGGTGAACAAGAAAACAGGAGGCCTACCCTTGGAAGAACGAATTTTCTGAGTTGAATCATCAGAAACCCCGTCCTTGAAAGGGTGGCCATCCTGGGCCGAACGATAGTCCTCCCTCGTCAAGGAGGATTCACACGACAAAACTTCGTCGTCATCACGACGACTCCGCTCAAATAAAACACGACATTTATTACTTAATTTTTCAGTATTTTTCTCTTCCGATACCGCCTGAGGCGCAGTTTCACGCAGCGATAGCTCTTTGCTCTCTTTCTGCTGACTCAGCAGACGAAGTTGGGCAGCGGTGTAGTAGTGTTCCGACAGCTGGTTGAGCGCATCGGTCACCATGGCATGCGAGTCTGTGCATGGCTGCGAACCTCCCCACACCAAACGGGGGCCATTGGGGGTCTCACAGAGTGAGAAGGAGGAATCCGTATGCCGTTCCATCAACACCAGGCATACCACTATCTGCGTATAGAGTCCGCGCAGGTCGTGGCGGCACCACCGCTCATAGCGCGTCTTGCCCATGAACATGAGCGGGTCTTGCAGGAAAGAGCACAGCACGTTGGGAGGCAGTGCGGAAACCTCGTGTTCCAGCTCATACTTGTGATTCAAGAGGAAGTTGAGCGTGGAATCTTGGTGTACCATGTGCAGCAAGGTGTTCACCAACTTATAGCGCGTATGCCCGCTACCCAGCTTGGTGAGGGCACCCATCAGCCTTCGCTGTATGTCAGCTCCCTGTGGCGGATGCTGGTAGGCAGCCGACAGCGCATATAGCTGGCTGAGCCTCTCCTCTCCTTCGGCACTGATGTCGCGCCAACACTCTTCGGTCACCGTTTCGAGCGCCTCGTCCATATCTTGGTTCCACTCACAGCCACTCTGCATGAGCATAAGCAGCGTATCGGCCTGCATGTGGAAAAACTGGGCGTCACTGCCCATGGGCAGCACCGGTCCGTGGTAATGCCAGCGGTGGCGGCTCTCCATGGCGGGCTGCTCCTGCGGGGCGACCTCGGTGAGATCGGCTTCCACCCACACCACCTTGTTCTTGTCATCCACCGTACTCACACGGCCTATCAGCACCGACCTGCCCGACGAATGGATGGTGCGGCACACCTGCTCACGATAAGCAGAGCCCACATAGCCCAACACACTGCGACCTATATAGGTACGCACAGCATTGGGTTCGGCAGGATTGTGCGCCTCAATGCTCATGGTCACCATCTGTCCCTTGCCTATCAGACAGACCTGATCCATACGGTCTTTCCAGTCATGATGGCGAAGACCCACTACGGAAATCCGGCTGTTCATAGTCTGCAAGGTATCGACATGAACGACAGGCGGATGATATTGCCATTTATACCTACTACTGATTTTAGTGTGAGGTACAGTAACCCTCTGCTTCTGCGTGTCTGTTTTGCCATAACCTTAAATTTTTTAAATTAAACAATCACTTTATCTTTACCTGTCATTTTGTAGGTAGAATAGTGCAATTGAAATTTCGAGGTTATCGCAACAGCAAATGCAATACTGTACTTTCATCATGAAAAGTGGCGGCAAAGGTAAGGATATAATTTGAATGTGCAAGTGATTTTATCTTTTATTTTCGATTTTGGCGATTTTTTTTGAAGAATGTAGAATTTACAACAAGTGTGGACAAAGATAAGACAATAAGCGTGGAGCGATGAGGGTGAGGCTGTGCGTCACGCGTCACAGCGTCACAGTGGTTTTTGAGATGATGAATTGACGGGTAAAAACGTTTATTATATATTATATATATATAATATATAATAAAAAATTTTTTGCTTACAAATTGAAATTAGGGGTATAGGCTGAAAAGTAGCTGTGACGCTGTGACGCGTGACGCTTTTTGGAGTGTGGAAACTTCTCCCACGTGAGAGCACAACATTGCTGTCGTGAGTGAGAAAACCACCCTCGGAAGCGGTGGCGGGTACAAGCGGCATCGACCACAAAAAAAAATGCATTCCCCCCTGCATTTTTTTGCCGAAAAATTCGAAAACCGCAATCTGAATGTTGTATCTTTGCACCCGTGAAAGTCGATACAGCGCCTCCCCGCGAAGGACAAGCCTGGCAGGTCCCTGTGCTGACGAGTAGCCGCGGCACCGAGTCCAAGAGCCGTGTGTTTTTCCCCAATTATCCATGCGGCATGAATCCTTTTAAACACGGATTATAAAGATTTTTCAGCATTGAACATTGAGCATTATGGCTTCGCCATGAAGTTTGGCGGCGGCTCGGCAATGCTCAAGCGAGCTTGGCATTGCTCTCGCCTTGCACAAACATTGAACATTACCATGCGGAATGATTATTTATAACACGGATTATAAGGATTATAAGGATTATAAGGATTTTTAATTTTTAATTTTCAATTTTCAATTTTCAATTTTTTAAAATGTCAATCAAACTTAAAGCTATGGAGCGCAATGTGTCGTTCCAGAAGGGCGTGGAGAAATACGCCTATGTATTGCAGACCGAACTGTACAACAAGTTGGCTGCTGGTAAGGTAATCAAGGAAGCTGCCATCCGCAGCGGACTGCAGGAAGGTCTGCTCAATGCCGCATGGTTGGCCATCGGAGCCGTGATTGTGGCATGGGCCACCGAGGGACACAGTGTGGCCATCCCCGGACTGGGTACCATGCGATTTGGCGTGAATGCGCAGAGTGTGGCCGATGTGAACGAGGTGAGTGCCAGCCTCATCACGGCACGCAAGGTGATATTCACCCCCAGCGTGGACATCAAGAAGGAACTGGCTTCCACCAAGATCAACATCACGTGCTACGACCGCAACGGCGACCTGGTGAAGCAGGTGACCAGCACCGATGATGCCGAGGTGGATGATAATGACAACAACTCAGACGCCGATGCTGACAACGGTGGCTCAACCGAGAATGGCGGCTCAACTGACAATGGTGGCGACAACGGCGATGATGAAGTTAGCTTAGGGTGAAATTCAATTGAAATTACTCATGTAGTCGTTTAGTTCCGACATCACTGGAGCAGCGTGAAAAAATTCTGTGTTTTTTGCCGTAAAAAAGCGTGGTGTTGTTTGAACGGAGCGAAGCGAAGTGAGTTTCTGCGCTTTAGGACAAACAGCGTGCAAGCCGAATGCAATCAAGCTTGCTTGAATTGCTGAGGCGACGCCGATGTTCATGTAATAAAAAGCATAGAATTTTAGCTGCGCAAGTGCAGTCGGCGAGTTTTCTTTTTGGTTCTTTTTCTTTTGCTCGCGCAAAAGAAAAACGAACAGTAACTTTTAAAAAAAGTAACTTTTATAAAAAAAAATACTATGATAAAAAGCGAAAGAATAAAATTCTGGATACAGACACTGGTGGCGATCCTGACAGCCATCGCTACCAGCCTTGGCGTTTCAAGCTGCATGCACCTGATGTAAGTCATGAAACCAACAGACACTACCCTCTCCGAGCATTTCAAACTCAGTGAATTTGTAAAATCATCCACAGCACAGGCGAGGGGCCTAGACAACACCCCTCCCGCCGCTGCGGTGGACAACCTGCGAAACCTCTGCCAGCAAGTGCTGGAACCTCTGCGCCGATGGGCCGACCGACCCGTAAGCATCAGCAGCGGCTACCGCAGTGCGGCACTCAACAGCGCGGTGGGCGGAAGCCCCCGCTCACAACACCTCACAGGCGAAGCTGCCGACCTGCGAGTGCCCTCCATGGAACGAGGCTGGCTATGGTTCTGTTACCTGCGCGACCACCTGCCCTACGACCAGCTCATCTGGGAACACCAATACGGCTGCTACTGGATTCATGTGTCGCTGCGGGCCAAAGGACAGAAAAACAGGAAGCAGGTCATCGTATTCTGACTGATTTTGGGGCGCAATAATTGCAAAAAGAAACTGCCCGATAGGTGCAAATGCTGCAATTATTGCCCCCATTCTTTTACCCCTACCTTTGCCTCAGAAACCAACGTGAAGCTGGAACCGCGGCCGCTGATACGCTGGTAAGACAACAAGATTTACAAATTCATTTTTAAAATTGAAAGTATGAAAACAAGTAATCAAAACGTAGTGGAGATGCAGGTATTCAACCACACACAGTTGGGCAAGGTAAGAGGATGCATCGAAGGTGACAATGCATGGCTGATGGGCAACGACGTGGCCAAGGCACTGGGATATAAGAACCCGCGCAAGGCGCTGGCCGACCATGTGGACAGCGAAGACCAGACACGTAACGAATCGTTACGCGTGAAAGGCCGACAGGTGGTGATGATCAATGAAAGCGGACTCTACTCCCTGCTGCTGCGGAGCAACCTGCCTGCAGCCCGCGAATTCAAGCGCTGGATCACCAATGAGGTGCTGCCGCAGATAAGGCACACCGGAGCCTACCTGCCACCCCATGTGAAGCACCTGCAGGACAATGTGCAGCGACTCATGAACAACAACCACGCACTGGCCGTCGAGGTGAGCCGACTGAAGCTCGACAACGAGCAGCTGAGCCACAAGGCCGGCTATGTGGACGAGGTGCTGCTGAGCATCGACTGCCTCACCACCACGCAGGTGGCCAAAGAAATGAACCTCTGCGCACACCAGCTCTACACGCTGCTCAAAGTGGCTGGCGTGATCTACCGACAGAGTGGACAGTACCTGCTCGCAGCTCCGTTTGCCCACCTCAATCTGGCCAAGAACCGCACCCTGACCTTTCAGGATGAGCACGGACACACCCGCACCACCACCTACCTGGTGTGGACGCAACTGGGCAGGGCATTCCTGCACCAACTGCTGAAAGAATGCATAGCAGCATGAATGTATTGATAGGCAACGGATTATACGGATTTAAAATCATCATCCCATGAGTTGTTACAGAATCTATCTACAGAAACAAGGAGCCAATAATGTAAAGGTGATGGCTCCCATCAAATCAAGAACGGAATACCTGCTGCTGCGCGGAAGCAGCGAGCAGCAGCGACTGGTGAAGTTGGCCCGCGCCGGACTGAAAGCCGAAAACTGGAAGCGCGAACTGGTGGAAGCCAAGACCCTGCTGCTGCAATGCAACTACAGTTGCCTACCCACCCCCGAAGGCCGGCTCAAGGGCAGCACCACCCTATCGAACTCCGTAGGCATGGACATAGACCTGCACCGGAGCGATTTCGACAACGATGCCGCCTTTGAACAGCGGTTGAAGGAGATAGCCAACATCGTGCTGGCCAACAAAGAAGAGCTGCGACTCCTGATGCTGGAGCGCAGTGCCGGTAGCCGCGACAAGGAAGGAATGCCCAAAGGGGGCTATCACCTGGTGTTCGGCCGACAAGCTGGGCTGTCGCAGGAGGAGAACCTGCGCTGGGCGAGCCGACTGCTCGGAGTGCCCTTCGACGAGGGGGCCAAGGACATCACCCGCGTGTTCTACACCACCACCGCCCATGCCGACGACCTGCTCTACCTCAGTGACGAACTGTTTGACAATGAACCAGCGGACATGACTTCTGCAAAGAGTGTTACCAATGCGCAGCTGTCTGAAAATGCACCATCTCGTACGGATGCTGCAAAGAGTAATCCCAGCGGGCAGCTATTTGCCCCTACAGACATGGAGGCTGCAAAGAGTAATCCCAACGGGCAAGGCGGCAATCCCGACACGACCGGGCAACAGGATCGGAGCCAATCCCCGCTGACCTACCACTCACTGCCCTACAGCGACATCATCAGCAAGTACTGGGAAATGTTCAACGACGGGAAGGAGCCTGTGGAGGGCGACCGCAACGTGAAGACCTTCGAACTGGCCATGGCACTGCGCCACATCTGCAACTACGATGTGAAGCTGATGGAGCGCGTGATACCCCGCTACAGCGGCTTCCCCGAAAGCGAATGGAGGCAGACCATCACCAATGCCGTGAACGAGGAGCGCCGAGGAATGCCCTACCAGCTGCGCCAGGTGCTGGCCGAGGTGAAGAACGAGCGGAAATTCCGCGCCACGGGAGGCACCAAGGAAACCCCGCCCCAGCGCCCCAAGAAGCTGCCCAAGCTGCTGGCACTGCTCACCAGCAAGGTGCCTGAGATGTACAAGAGCGCCGTGGCCGAAGCCGCATTCCCCGCACTGGGCACACACATGCACGGCACCAAGTTCATCTACACCGACAACGTGCTGCACGAACCCACCTTCATGCATGTGCTCATAGCCGGGCAGAGCATAGGCAAGGGCCGCATCAAGGAACCCATCAACTGCATCAACGAGGACATACTGAAGCGTGACGAGCCCAACCGCCTGCGCGAGGCCGAATGGAAGCGCAAGAACCCTGCCGCCAAGACCAAGGCCAAGGACCCCAGACCGCAGGACATCTGCATACAATTGGTGATAGACAACCTCACCGATGCCGTGTTCAACCAGCGTGTGGTGGATGCCAACCAAAACGGGGAGCGGTTTATCTACACCATGGTAGATGAGGTGGAAGGCCTGTGCAAGGTGACCAGCAACGGACGTGTGAACGATGTGTCGGTACTCATACGCAAGGCTTTCGACAATGCCCTGCACGGACAGGAGCGTGTGGGCAGCGATGCCATGACCGGCATAGCTCCGCTGCGCTGGAACTGGAACGCCAGCACCACACCGCCCAATGCCGTGAAGTTCTTCCGCAAGGCCGTGAACGACGGCACCCTGTCGCGCCTCAACATCAGCACCATACTGAAGCCCGAGAAGCGCGAGGGAGAGAAGAACCACGCCCCAGTGGTGGGATTCTACGACGAGGCATTCAAGGAAGCCCTGAAGCCCTACCTTGAGAGGCTCGACAGCGCCAACGGACTGGTGGAGTGCCCGCAGGCGGTGAAACTGGCACTGCAATTGCAGGAGGAGCTTGACGACCTGGCCGACCTCTACGAAAGCGAAGCCTACCGCATACTCTCCTACCGCGCCATCGTGATAGGCTACCTCAAGGCCATGGTGCTCTACGTGGCCGACGGATGCCGCTGGAGCCGCGAGATAGCAGCCTATGTACGCTGGTCGGTACAGAATGACCTGTGGTGCAAGATGCGCTTCTTCGGGGCGCAGCTGGAGGAGCAGCTCGACTTGGAGGTGAAGATAGTGAACCAAAGCCCCAAGAACATGCTCGCACTGCTGCCCGATGAATTCAGCGATGAGGACTACAGCCTGATGCGCCAGCAGCAGGGCAAGAAGGGCGACGGTCGCAGCACCCTGCGCATGTGGAAGCTGCGCGGCTACGTGGACTATGACGAAAGCAGCCATCGCTGGTGCAAGACAGAGAAATTCTATGCACAAAACGGATTCTCCAATGCAGAGGCTGTATAAGACTCAGGAAGACTATGCAGCCTTATGGCGCAGACTGGAAGACACGCGGAAGCAGTTGAGGCAAGAGGGCAAGCTGTTCTGCATACGCCGTGTGATGCAGGAATGGCTGGGCAGCGAGGCCAATGACGACATGATCTGGGAGGTGTGCTTCGCGGCAGAGCAGTACGGCTACGACCCCCTGCCCCTGCCTTCGCTCTATCCACTGCCCCATCGGGAGTTTCTCAAGGCTTGGATCACCCTGTGCCACAGGGGTGCAGGCTTGCGCACCAACCTACGCTGGCTCGACCGCTCCTACTCCGTGGTGTTCCCCCGAAGCACTCCCATCAACGTGGAGAAGAAACGCCAAAGAGCGTCACGCGTCACAGCGTCACAGTAGTTTTCCTGCCCATCACCCATGATAGGAAAGAGCAATCCAAGAACGCCCCGAACGCCCCGAGAGCGTCACGCGTCACAGCGTCACACTAGTTTTCCTGCCCATCATCCATGATAGGAAAGAGCATGACCCAAGAACGCCCCCAGAATCGTCACGCGTCACAGCGTCACAGCAGTTTTTCTGCCCATCATGCATGATAGGAAAGAGCATGACCCAAGAACGCCCAAGAAGCGTCACGCGTCACAGCGTCACAGCAGTTTTCCTGCCCATCACCCATTCATAAAAGAGCAACCCCATCACTGAGGCTGCTCTTTTTTCATGCATCACACTCCTGCCGCTCTCATCCTGCAATAACGTTCATACCACTGAGGTTTTTTAGGAGTATTTATCCCACCGTATGCAGAGATATTACTGCTTTCTGGCAAACAGCGCCAATTTGGCCTCCATGTCGGCAAACATCAGGCGGGTGTCGATGCGGTCATAGACACGGATCTGACGGCCAGCATGGTTGTAGCGATAACTTCCATCCTCGGCAATGGTGGGGATGGTGACATACTGGTAGTGCGAAGAAGCAGGGTCGGTTTCGAAATTGCTCATCAGAGCCGTCATGAGCACCAACGGACTGTCGCCCAAGATATAGGTCTCGCCCATGGAACGGCCAGGGCGCCCACCCATGATGTTGGCGATAGACTGATAAAGGTATTCCCCCACCTTGCCGTATGGACGCACTTTGAGGTCAAGCTCCGCCATGCTGTACATGCACTGGCGATAGACATCGCGCGGAATCTGCCACAGCGTGATGTCGCTCTGGTTGAATATCACACGAGCCGCAGGGATGCTCAGGTTGAGGTTGTATTCAGGCATGGAATAACCCGGAGGGACAATGGCTCCTGTCTCCTGATACTCCTGTCCGCCTATCCATACCAGCACGATGTTCTTGCCTATCTCTGGGTTCATCAGGTAGGCAGAAGCTATATCTGTCAAGGAGCCTCCCACACATACATAGAGCGGCTGGCGTGGTGAGGCCTTCAATGCCTCTTCCACGATGAGACGGGCCCCCTCCGACTCTATGGGTTTCTCCACATCAGTCATAGCCACCGAGGCTCCTGGCACTACCTTGAACTGCCCTTTCATGCCCATCACGTCCAAAACCTTATTCACTGCGTTTACCGATTTCTCAGCATCGTCGGCTCCCTGCAGGGTTCGGTCGAACGAAAAGCCGTTGTGGTGTGCGCCGATGATACCTCTGATGTCGCACGAGGAAGACAGCAGGTGGTGTACCAGCTGGAACAACCCGTCGGGGTCGCCACAGAAATCGTTGTCGAGAATCACGTTGTAGCGTGGCAATGCCTTGAAAGGCTCGGCAGCGTTCTGGGCTTTCAGAGGACATGTCGTCAGCAGACAAGCTGTTGTCAATAATAATAGGAATTGTTTCTTCATACTTTATTTTCGTTTAAAAAGCCAAAAGGGGTTCAATAGTGATACACATTTACTTTCAGTGCTCCAGCAAGGAGCAAGGCGGATATTAAGTTATTCTTTTCATTGGTGTATGTTTTTGTTATCTATTCATGTAGTCGCAAAGTTATGGAAAACCGAGCAAAAAGCCAAATATATTTGTGCTTTTCCGAGCAGGAGTGACTTCAGCTTATGCTAAAGTTACATACTTTATTCCTTTCAACCAAGACACCGCCCTACTGAGTGCCCTTATCTATCATACATTTAACTTCTTACTTTTTTGTTAAAGATACCTGATGATAATCATTATCATAAACTTACTATACATGAGTTTTACACTTCCCATCCTCTCTAACCTATTATATTTAGCTCTATCTTTGTGGCAGAAATAAAAATCAATCTTCTATTTATGATGACAAGAAAAATATTATCAGTAGCAGCTGCATTATTCGTAGCTTGTTCCTGCAGCGCCCCACAAGGCTCTGTGGAAGATTTGCAAAAAGGTTGGGAGAATCCTCCTCAGAGTGCTCGCAACCGCGTGTGGTGGCACTGGATGAACGGAAACATCACCAAGGATGGTATTCTCAAAGACCTGCAATGGATGAAAGACACCCGACAGGGTGGTGTACACAACTTTGACGCTGCGCTGGGTACGCCCACTGTGGTGGAGAAGCGACTGATCTACATGGACGAGGGTTGGAAAGATGCCTTTGCGTATGCCGTGAAGGTGGCCGACTCTTTGGGACTGGAATTTACCGTGGCTTCTGCCCCAGGTTGGAGTTCTACAGGTGGCCCCTGGGTGAGCGAAAAGGATGGTATGAAGAAACTGGTTTGGGCTGAAACCATAGCTACCGGCAACGTGGATATGACACTGCCTGAGCCTCCCCATACCACAGGCGCATTCTTAGACGGTGCTCCTGCCGGACGCGGAGAGGCTGGCACGGGCTATGAGTATTATGAGGACATCGCTGTGATAGCAGTGAAACAACCTGCCGAGCGACAGACTGCCGCTACTTTGGGTGCCAAAGTGACGGCCAGCGGAGGCAACTTCACTTTGGAGCAGCTGACCAATGGCAAGATCGCCGATGCTGTGATGCTGCCTCGTGATGACAAGGCTGGCTTTGCCTGGATCATGTATGAGTTCCCAGAAGCAGTAACCATCAAGTCGCTGAAAATGGTAGGCGCAGGTGGTGGCGGCTTCGGTGGCGGTCCAGCTACCACCCAGTTGGAAGCCAGTGACGACGGCAAGACCTTTACTAAGGTGTGCGATGTGCGTGGTGGAAGTGTCTCTCAGGTGACCCTGAACGTGCCTGCCACTACAGCTAAGTATTTCCGTGTGCGCGTAGCTAACCCAGCCGGAGGCGGTGGTGGTGGCTTCTTCGGCATGGGAGGCGGTCCTTCTACCCCTCCGGCAGGTACGCAGATTGCCGAACTGGAGCTTTATCCTTACTCCCGTGTTCATCGCTTCGAGGACAAGGCTGCTTTCTCATCAGCCTCTAACATGACCGCTATTCCTACCACTGAAGTGGCTGGAGAGGTATTCCCTTCGGCAGACGATGTGGTGGATGTAACCGAATATTTCAAGAATGGCAAGTTGACCTGGAATGCCCCTGCAGGCCAGTGGAAGATTATCCGTTATGGCTGGTCGCTCACGGGTAAGCAGAACCACCCTGCCCCAGTGGAGGCTACTGGCTTGGAAGTAGATAAGCTGGATCCCGATGCATGGACCCGCTATTTCCATACCTATTTGGATATGTATAAGGATGCCTCGGGCGGACTGATGGGCGCCAAGGGTGTACAGTATGTACTTACCGACAGCTATGAGGCTGAGTGTGAGACCTGGACCCCTGCTATGTTCCAGGAGTTCCAGACCCGCCGCGGCTACGACCTGAAGAAGTGGCTCCCTGTACTCTCGGGCGAGATCATCGGCTCTGCAAAGCAGAGTGACGCCTTCCTCTTCGACTGGCGTACGACCATCGGTGAACTCATAGCCGACAATTATACCCTACTCTCCAAGATTGCCAAGGAAGAATATGGTATGCTGGGCAGATACACCGAGAGTCATGAAGGTGGCCGTGCCTATGTGGGCGACGGTATGGACCTGAAGGCTACTGCCGAAGTGCCGATGAGTGCCATGTGGGTGACTGCCCCTTGGGTACCCGTAGGACCTGACGGTCAGCCCGACATGAGCGTGTATGATGCTGATGACAAGGAATCAGCCTCTGTAGCTCATATCTACGGACAGAACATTGCGGCAGCTGAATCCATGACAGCTCCAGGCGGAGGAGGCAAATCCTACTCCTACCATCCGGGCAACCTGAAATTTGTGGCCGACCGCGAAATGTCAAACGGTATCAACCGCTTCGTGATTCATGAGAGCGCCCACCAACCTGATGATGTACATGTGCCAGGTATGTCGCTGGGAGGCATCGGGCAATGGTTCAACCGCCACGACAGTTGGGCATCCATGGCCGGCATCTGGGCCGACTATATGTCACGCAGCTGCTTCATGCTGCAGGCAGGTAAGAACGTAGCCGATGTGCTTTACTACTATGGTGAAGATGGCAACGTGACTTCTGTATTCCAGCGCACACCAGCCATTCCTGCAGGTTATCAGTGGGACTACCTGAACCCCGACGGGCTCTTGAACCACATCACCTATACTAAGGGACAGTATGTTTCTACAGGTGGCACAGCCTACAAGGTGCTTTGGATGGATAAAAACGTGGACTATATGTCGGTAGCTGTGCTTCGCAAAATAGCTTCCTTCGCCAAGGCTGGCGGCTGGATAGGAGGCGTACGTCCTACACACGCTGCTTCCCTTACCGACGATGCAGCCGAATTTGATGCGCTGGTGGCAGATATTTGGGACAACGGGAGGAAGAATGTGGTGGAGACCAAGGAACTCTCAGAGTTGCTGAATGCTGCCGGAGTGGCTCAGGATGTGAACATCTCTACGGGGTATAAGTTCCTGCATCGCACCACAGCAAATGCCGAGATCTACTGGGTGAACAAACCTTCCAAGGATTACCAGAACGTTACCCTCTCCTTCCGTGTAAACGGCCTGAAGCCTATGCTCTGGCATCCGGATAGCGGCCTGCAGGAAGAAGTGTCGTACGTGCAGAAGGATGGCCGTACAGAAGTGACCATGAATCTGGTGCCTGATGATGCTGTGTTTGTTGTCTTCTCTGGTAAAGCCGAGCAGGCATTTACAGTTCCTGAAGCCCACAAGAAAAGCGAAACCACACTGGAGGGTGCCTGGACCGTGAACTTCCAAGAGAAACGAGGTGCTCCTGCCTCAGCAGAGTTCGCAAGCCTTGGTAGCTACACCGAATCTGCCGACCCTGGCATCAAGTACTTCTCGGGCATTGCCAGCTACACCAAAGTGTTTGAGGCCAACCCTGAGGGTAAGACGGTGCTTGACTTGGGCAGCGTGGCCGACTTGGCAGAGGTATATGTAAATGGAATATACTGCGGTGCAGCTTGGAAGGAGCCTTATAGAGTAGATATCTCCAAGGCAGTTACTGCTGGACAGAACATCGTTCAAGTGAAAGTGGCCAATGTGTGGGTGAACCGTCTTATCGGCGATGAGCAACCTGGTGCCACCCGTGTAGGATGGACCGACTCTCGTGGTTTCAATGGCACAGAGCCACTGATCCCTGCCGGCTTGCTGGGTCCTGTAAAGGTGATGAACTATTAATCCCCTCTGAATAAATATTTGTCTCATATTCTTGACTTTTTCACATTAATGCTTAACTTTGCAGCTTGTGTGAGAAAACTGTCAGGAATATGAGACATTTTTTACTGTTTATTCTTATCCTTTGTTCGGCTCTACAACTACAAGCCAGTGTACCTGTCAAGTACCAATCATACATGGCCTTGGTGGATTCTGCCTTGCAGCACGAACATGAATATGTAGGCGAGCTGGAGAGCCAGATCATGGTACTGCGCAACCAACTGCAAAGCGCTGCCAACGATGAGCAAAGCTATGTGCTCTGCAATCTGCTCTCACAGAAATACTACTACCTCAATAGTGACTCAGCCTTGTATTACCTGAACAGGAAGCACGACTTGGCTGAGCGTAATCAGCGCAAAGACTGGTATAACGAGTTCCTGCTTGCCAGGGGTAATCTCTATACACAGATTGGACTGCTTTCGAGAGGAGCTGAAGATTTAGCGGAAATCAATCCACAAGAACTCGCTGACGGTGACAAGGCACAATACTATTCCATGCTGATTTTTCAAGAAACACAGCAGAACAGACTTTCAGGCACACAGGGACAGGGGGCAACCACTACCCAACTGGGCGACAGTATAAGAAAATATGCAGAAGCTGGTAACGATATGGTCAGATACTGGGGCATGTTTTTCAGTGATCGTGGCGAAGGACGCATGGAAAGACTTATCGCGGCCATCACACAAACCTACGAAAAACTGCATCAGGAGCAAAGTCCCATCAGCGGACGAGCTGCCTTTATGGCTGCCGCCAACTATCGCCAGACAGGAGACAATGATCGCTGGATGGAATACCTCTGCCGCTCTGCTGCCGACAATATACGTTTTGTCAATCGTGACCATTCTGCCCTGCTTGAACTGATCTCCTATCTGATAGAACAGGACGATGTAAGCCGTGCCTACCGCTACATGGACTATATCATGGATGTACAGCAGGAATATCCCGACAATGTGCGCTCCACGCAGATAAGCCAGTACATGGAGCAGATATATACCGCCACGCAGCGCATCACCGAACGACAACAGCAAACCACCCACCAATACCTCCTGGCATTGATGGGAGCTTCGGGTGTATTGCTGATAGCCTTCCTCCTGTTGATGTGGCTGTTGCGAAAGCAAAGCCGCCAGCAGCGCGTAATAGAAAACACCAATGAGCAATTGAATCAGAACATTGCCGAACTCCAAGAGACGCAACGGCAGTTGGAAGCCTCGAACGAACAAGTGCTGGAAATGAACAATGAGTTGGGCGAAGCCAACTATATCAAGGAGCAGTACATCGGCTCACTCTTCTCCACCTGTTCGGAATACATCAACAAACTCGACAGCTTTCGTTTAGAAATAAACCGCAAGCTCAAGGCCGGACAAGTGGAGGACGTGATTCGCCAGACACGCTCGGACAACTCAAAGACACGCGATGAAGTGAAAGAGCTGAACAAGAAATTTGATTCCACTTTCCTCTCTATCTACCCCGACTTCGTGACCGACTTCCAGTCGTTGCTCGACGACGAGGAGCTTCTGTCTTCACCTAAGAACGGACTCAATACAGAATTGCGCATCTATGCCTTGGTATGGTTAGGTATCAGCAGTAGCGTGAAAATCGCCGATTTGCTGCACCTTTCACCTCAGACGGTCTATAACGCCCGCCAAAAAGTACGCAGTCACAGTCTCCAACCTTGTGCCACGGCAGAAGATTTTGCTGCCCTCGTTCAGGCTATAGGTCGTGGGAAAATCCGCATGAACGAAGAGTAATCATACATGTAAGAAGATTCTAAATCTTACTAAATCGTACTATGGTAATCATGATTATCATAGACTATTCCTGCATCTCGACTTACTATTCCAAATTCCCCCATTTACTTCGATAAAAAAGCCTCGTACAATCAACCTAACTTTGCAGTGCAAGGTTTAAGGTAGCATTTATTGATTGTTAGTGTTATGATAGGCTGTTTTTGTCAGAAGAGCGGGGAGAATGTTGGAACACACAAACTTCTTACAGCCTCCCCCTCAACTGACAAAACAAACTATGAGGAAGGAACAAATTTTTAATCTTTATAAAAGTAGGTATGAAAAACAATCTTTTAACGAAACATTTGAGACGCTACGCTCTGCCTCTCTGCCTGACCATGTGTTTGCCTATGGCTACACTGGCCGCAGAGACAGAAACAGCAGCTGTGCAAGGCGTACAGCAGAATGGTCGCAACGTGACTGTGACTGTGAAGGATGCCTTGGGTGAAGTGATTGGAGCCAACGTACAGGTGAAGGGTACCACCATTGGCGGTATCACCAACATGGACGGACAGGTAGTAGTTCAGGGGGTGCCCAACGGTGCCACCATCGTGATTTCCTACGTGGGCTATGTAACTGAGGAGATTGCCTTGGCCGACGGACAAACCTCCTTGGAGGTGACCCTGCGCGAGGATTCCGAAATGCTGGAAGAAGTGGTGGTGGTAGGTTATGGTACTACCAAACGAAAGAACTTCACAGGTTCTGTATCAACCATGAACGTGGCCGATGGTGCTGTGGCCAACATGGCTCCTGTGAGTTCCGCTGACATGCTTCGCGGATTGGTTCCTGGCTTGACAATGACTCAAGAGAGTGTGGCTGGTACAGCTGCCAGCATCCAGATTCGTGGTCAGAAATCTGTGAACGGTGGTTCAGACCCATTGATTGTAGTCAATGGTGTAATCTACAAAGGTACCATCAACGATATCGATCCTAACATCGTAGAGTCAATGAGCGTACTGAAGGACGCCACTTCACTGGCCGCCTACGGTTCACAGGCCGCCAATGGTGTTATCATGATCACCACTAAGAAAGGTGCCCAGGGTAAGCCAATGATCAATTTCCGCAGTTCTATCTCTCTGTCGCAAGCAGCTTATAAGCCTCAGCTTCGTGATGGAAAGGGTTTCATCGAACTGATCAACGCCCGTCAGGGTCTGCCAGAGGGAAGCACCCAATGGATGACTCAGTTGGAGAAAGCCAACTATGATAAGGGCGAGGAGACTGACTGGGTGGACTTCGTAACCCACACGGGTGTGAATCAGAACTACTCTCTGAGCATCTCTGGTGCCAATGAGCACATGGACTACATGTTTGGTGGTTCATTCACCAAGAATGACAACTTCATCCGTGGCAACATCTTTGATCGTAAGACAGTGAACGCTCGCATCAACGCCAAGGTAAACAATTATATAAAGGTGGGCATGAATGCCAACTACTCCGCTATGTCACAGGATGGTTTGCGTCCTTCTACCAACCGCTACTACTCTCCTTACGGTGAAGCTTACTTGGAAGATGGCGTTACTCCTCGCCGATTCATCACCGAGCATACAGCCGATGATGTGAATCCTATGTGGAATGTGGTTGGTGGCGTGGATCGTCAGAATCGAAACAACAACCTCTCATTGGGTGGTGAGATTGAAATCAAGATTCCTGGAATCGAGGGCCTGAGCTACAAACTGACAGGCAACTACAATATCCGCCAGACACTGAACCGTGAGTTCCGTCATGAGAACTACTATGTGGCTATCGGTGATGGTTGGGACTACACTACCGACGTGTTCGACAGACACCTGAATCAGGCTCAGGGCTGGATTGAGAACAGCAAAACCAAATCTTATGTAATGGATCATATCCTGACTTACACCAAGCAGTTTGGAGATCACTTCGTAAGTGCTACTGCCGTTTATACCCGCGACTCTGACAAGCTGGACGGCAGCCGTGTAGATGGTATCGACTTCTCAGGTCTGGGCAACACCTCACTGGGTTACTACGGACTGGGCAATGCCGCCACTCATAATATCACCGAGATCAGCTACCGTCTGCACAACAATGTTGGTTATCTGGGACGTGTGAATTACTCTTATAAGGATACATACCATTTCAATGCCTCTATCCGTCGTGATGGTTCTTCTGTATTTGGTAACGATAAGAAGTGGGGTACCTTCCCTGCAGTAGGTGTGGCTTGGACTATCTCTAACGAGGGTTTCTTCCAGAACGCACTGCCTTGGGCAACCAATACCAAGCTGAAAGCTTCTTGGGGTAAAAACGGTAACCAGTCTCTGCAGCCTTATCAGACGTTGTCAACTATGGCTATGGGTAAGAGCGGTGGTTATACAGCCTATTTCGGTGGACAGCCTATCTTTGCTCAGGCTCTAACGACACTGGGTAATCCTAACCTGGGTTGGGAAACCACTACTTCTTGGAATTTTGGTTTGGAAACTGACTTGCTGAAAGGTGGTCGCATCCACTTCGAGATTGATACTTACTTCGCCAACACTACCGACCAGATATTCAACAGCACCATTCCTGTAATGGGTGCAGGTCTTAACAGGCAATGGGCTACCATGGGTAAGGTGAAGAACTGGGGTATTGAAGCTACTTTGACTACCACGAACATTCGTAAGAAGGACTTCACTTGGAGCACTAACTTCCAGTTCAACCTGAACCGTTCTATCTTGAAGGAACTTGATGGTTCTGGTCAGGACAACATTCAAGATCAGCTCTTCCTGAACAAGTCGTTAGGTGCTATCTATGGTTACGAATTTGATCGCGTGGTTCAGACCAGTGACAATGCTTACATGCAGGCCAACGGTGCCAAGCCTGGCGATCCTATGTACATTGATCACGATGGTGATGGTGTGATTACCCCAGCAGATCGTGTAATCCTGGGTTACAACAAGCCAAGTTTCCAGCTCAACATGGGGAATACCATCACTTGGAAGAACTTCTCACTCTACTTCCTTTTTGCTGGTACATTCAGCGGAGGCAAGTATGGTGTAGCTGTGAACAACTACGCTTATGCTACCAATGTGGACAACATGGCCTACATCAACGTAGAGGATCATCCTTTCTGGACAGAACAGAACCAAGACAAGAAACACTTAGGTCCTACAGCCGACACATCTAAGTTTACAGGCATCCAGAAGTATGGTTTCATCCGCTTGCAGGATGTGAACCTCTCTTATAACATCAAGGGTAACTGGATGAATAAAATTGGTCTGGGTAGCGCTCAGGTATATGTATCTGGTCAGAACCTTTTCTTCTGGGCTCCTGATTGGGAATTCAGCGATCCTGAAATCCGCAGTAGCCGTACCACTCAGTTGGCTCGCACCTTTACCTTTGGTTTAAATGTTAGATTCTAATAAAAAGACACTATAGATATGAAAGCATATAATTTTCTTTTGGCAGGTTTGATGGCTACTTGCGCCCTTACATCCTGCAACGACGATGACTTCTTGGAGGAAAAGCCAAGAACCATCTACACCGTGGATACTGCCTTTGAGAAGAGCAGTCAGGTGGATGCTGCTATTGCCCGTGCCTATATAGGTTTCAACTATATGTTCGGTTTCCACAACCTGTATGTGGAAGGTGCTGCTGCGAGCAATTTGTTGGCTGGTGATGGCTCAGACGTGATTGGCGGTGGCCAAGCTTACCCACACATGGCGGCCGGCCAGTTATCAAACTACATGAGCTTGAACTCAAACACTGGTGATTTCAACACTTTGTGGAATGAACTCTACCAGCTGGCTGCTGAGGCAAACCTGGCTCTGCACGGTGCAGAACTCGTAAACTGGAGCAATGAGGCAGACAAGGCTTACGCAGTTGCTCAGGCCCGTTTCTTCCGTGGTTGGGCTTACCTGCGCTTAGGTGAGTGCTTTGGTGGTGTGCCTATCGTAGAGGAATTCAGCGAGCAGCTGAAGTTCGACTATGGACGTAACACCCGTCAGGAAGTCTATGCTTTTGCTATTGAAGACCTGAAGGCTGCTGCAGCTGGACTTCCAGCTTATCCACGTCAGTCAGGTCGAGCAGCTCAGGGTGTGGCTAATCACTTCTTAGCTGAGGCTTACTTGGCACAAGGTGTAGAGACTGGTAATAGCGGGCTCTTCAACGATGCTATTGCTGCCGCTCAGAAGGTGGTGAGTGCTCATCCTCTGATGACTCAGCGTTTTGGCGTTCGCGCTAACCCAATGGATCCAGGGACAAGTGGTTTTCTTGGTGTGCCAAACTACAAGGCTGATGGCAATGTGTATTATGACCTCTTCCAGATGGGTAACTACGACTATGATGAGGGCAATACCGAAAGCTTGATGGCTGTTCAGGCTCCTTCTTACAACCAGTGGGTATCCGATGGTGGTAATGTATATATGTATGGTGTTACAGTTGGTGCTCCTTACCGCGACTTTGTATGGAATGCAACTGAGACTCAGCCCGATTCAGCTGGTCCTTGGCATGATAATCCAAATATAGACATGGGTACGTATGTAGGTGGCAACATGGGAGCATACCTTGGTGGTACCTCTTGGGGACTGATTGGTTCAACAGATTACTCTGACGAGGTAGTTTGGGCAGACAACTTCAGCGACGATATTCGTAACTCACAGATCGTACGCTGCGATCCTGTGGTAATGGAACGTACTTCAAAGCATTATGGTGAAATCTGTAAGAAAGAATGGTTGCTCTATCCATCGGCTCTGATGCGTATTTCCTGCAAAATAGCTATGCAAGACGGCTGGGGATGGGATTCTCACCATGCCTTCGCAGGTGTACAGACATTCTGCTACCAGTATGGTCGCGATATGTATGTAGCCCGTTCTGCTGAGACTTACCTGCTGCTTGCCGAGGCTTATCTCCGTGCAGGTGACAATGCTAACGCTACTGCTGCCCTGAACACTGTTCGTCAGCGTGCACAGGCTTCATATATGTACAGCAACATCACTATGCGTGACATCCTGGATGAGCGTGCACGTGAGTTGGCATTCGAGGAGCATCGTTGGCCTACCCTGCTTCGTTTAGACAAGACTGGTGGCCAGAACCCTGACATGAAGTATCAGCTGGAGCACTATACTATGTTCACCAATGATCTGGGGCAGGACGGCATCGTTCCACAGTGGACATTGTTCCCCATCCCTTTGACAGTGATTAACCTGAATAAGGAAGCTCAGTTGGAGCAGAATCCTGGTTGGAATTAATATGATAAGTGATAATCTTTAAGAAAGCGGAATATACCGATTAATACGAGTCATATCGTAAAAATCCGTATAGTCCGCTTTTTACTTCCAGAAAAAAATATATGACGGTTCATTTCGATATCTGAAATATTATTCGTAACTTGCAACGATTTATTATAACAGGAACTTATGAAAAAGGATAGAAGAAAAGCATTGAAGATGTTGGGGCTGGGTGCCGCAGGCATTGCCTTTGCCCCCTATGTAAAGGCTACCGACGTGTTAGATGAAGCTACGCTGAACAGCCTGCCCCGCACGCCGCAGAACCCACAAGGCATGCCTCAACCTAAATACAATGAGCCTGTGGTTTATGAAGGTCCCGATGTGATTATCCGTCGCATTGATGAACACACCTGGGAGGGAAACGGACATCTGATGGCCAATGAAACCATCTACATCATTGAAGGTACAGAGCGCACCATCCTGCTGGATGCTGGTACTAAGATTGATGGCTTGAAGAAGATCGTGGAAGGCATCACTTCAAAGCCTATCACCCTCATCGCCACACATGTTCATCCAGACCATACGGGTAGTGCCATTCACGAGTTTGATGAGATTTGGATCAATGCTGCTGATGAGGTGAATGTGCCTATGTTCATGGCCGACTATAAAGGTAAGGTGAATTATCTGGAAGATGGTCAGGTATTCGAACTGGGTGGACGAAGCATAGAAGTGATCTTCACCCCTGGCCATACACCTGGCAGTGCCACGTTCTTTGAGAAGGACGGCAGGAAGTGGGGTTACAGCGGCGATGCCTTTGGATCTGGCAACCTGCTGCTTACTACCAACTTCTCTACCTTGCTGGCTACTACCACCCGCATTGAGAGCTACATGAAGCGTCACGGAATTGAGAAGATGTATCCTGGTCACTACATGGGAAGTAACCCTGAGACGCTGCAGCGTATCAGCGACATGAAGAAAATGTCCGAAGAGATGATAGAGGGTACACGTAAGGGTGATGTGTCAGATCAGGGCATGATGGGACTTAATGGTCGCATTCGTGACTATGGTGTGAATATCAGCTATCGTGATCCGCAAGGAGTGAAATGAAATTGAGAATTGAGTAATTAATTATAATCCGATAAATTCGCCGATATAAAAAAGATGAGAAAAGCATTACTATCTATTGTACTGGCAACGCTTGCTTTGACTGCCAATGCCCAGTTGCTACGCACTACCGTGGCTCAGGGCGAAGTGGAAGGTGTGGAGCAGAACGGAATGGCCTCTTATAAGGGAATACCGTTTGCACAACCACCTGTGGGAAACCTGCGCTGGAAAGCGCCACAACCCGCCCAGCCTTGGCAGGGTGTGTATAAGGCTGATAAGTACAAGGCAGCCCCCTATCAGCAGACACAAGGTCCTGCCCGAGAGGGACAGCCTGGTGTGAGTGAGGACTGCCTTTATCTGAATGTGCTCACCCCTGCCAAGCGTGCAGGTGAAGGTCTGCCCGTATTGGTATGGATTCACGGAGGCGGATTCAGCACAGGCAATTCGCAGCAAAATGGCGAGAAATACGCACAGGAGGGCATTGTCTTTGCTTCCATCACCTACCGTGTGAATGCGTTTGGCTTCTTAGCCTTGCCAGAACTAACCAAGGAGAGTGAGAAGGAGACAGGACGAGCCATCAGTGGTAACTACGGCCTGCAGGACCAAATTATGGCATTGCAATGGATACATGACAACATTGCTGCCTTTGGCGGCGATCCGGCCAAAGTGACCATCATGGGCGAGAGTGCGGGAGCCATATCCGTGGCCATGCTTTGCCAGAGTCCGTTGGCTAAAGGGCTGTTTCGTGGAGCTATCTCCGAAAGTGGTGGCAGCATGGTACCAGAAGACAATGTACGCATTGACAACAACTCCATCCGCAATGTGCCTGGCGACGAGGCTTATGGCACGGCCTACATGCAGCGCATAGGCTTTGGAAAGATGAAACTGAAAGACCTGCGCAAGCAAGATCCGGAGAAGTTCATGGGCGACCCCATCGCTTTTGGAGCAGGTGGTGCCTTGTGGCCCAACTACGACGGCTATGTGCTCAAGGGTGACCCCTACAAGCTCTATGAACAGGGCGACTACAACGATGTGAACATACTGATAGGCACCAATAGCGACGAAGGCTCCATGTTTACGGGCTTCCTCGGAGGATATACACCTGAGCAGTATGACCAGGAAATGAAGGAGAGCTTCCCTGATGCCGAGTGGCAGCAGCGTTTCCGTCAGATGTATCCTGGTGCTACTCCCCAGCAGGCTTTCGATGCACATAGCGACATCTTCCGTGATGCTGCTTTTGCCTGGCCTACCTATGCTTGGGCCAACCTGCAGAGCAAGAACACAACCGAGGGCAAAGGCAAGGGCAAGGTATATATGTTCTTCTTCAACCATTCCAAGGACAATATGTTCCGTAGCCGGATGGGAACCCCACGTGAATACCAGACCATGCACGTGGCTGAGATGGCTCTCACCTTCGGACAGACAGGCGGATTTGGAGGTCGTGCCAATCCTGCCGACGAAGCCCTCTCCCGCCTCGTAATGCAGTATTGGATCAACTTCATCAAGACGGGCGACCCTAATGGTGGTTACCTGCCTTTGTGGCCTGAGTATAGCAAAGATACCGATTGTGTGATGAACTTCCGCGATGGCGCTTACCTCACGCCTGTTCCCAACAAGCCACAACTGGAGCTTTGGGAGGAGTATTTCAACTGGCGTCGTGAGCATAAAACGGAATTGAATTGAAAATTGAAAATTACGGCTATGCCGTAAAGTTCGGCGGCGGCTCGGCAATGCTCAAACAAGTTTGGCATTACGCTCACCTTGCACGAACTTTGAAAATTATAGTGAAATGAGAAAATCAATTTTATTGTTCGGAATGGCGGCAATGCTGTTTTCAACAGACGTTTGCGCCCAATTCAACATGGCGGCTCAGTTGCCCCGTCTGCAGCAGCGCGAATCTTTCAATATGATGAAAGAGTCATGGAGTGCAGGATGGATTGCTGTGCCTGAAACAGGACAGAAGGACTATGGCATCTACTACTTCCGTAAGGATGTAGAACTAGCTGCCAAGCCTTATAAGTTTGTGATTTATGTCACTGGTGATACACGTTATAAACTCTATGTAAATGGCGAATTGGCCTCACTGGGTCCTGCCCGCAATGACAGCAAGCATTGGAATTATGAAACAGTAGATTTGGCTCCTTACCTCAAGGCAGGGAAGAACGTCTTCGCTGCACAGGTATGGAACGAGGGCAACTTTACTCCTGTGCCCAATGCTACTATTCGTACAGGTTTCCTGATGATGGGTGAAGGCGATGCTAAAGTCATCAATACTGATGGTACTTGGAAAGCTATTCAAGACCCCGCCTATAGCCCTATCCGTCAGCAGGTACCTGGTTACTATGCCTTGGGGGCTGGTGAGCAGATCGACATGAGCAAGACCATTTCTGACTGGATGAGTCCTTCTGCCGACCTCAGCCTTTGGAAGGATGCCCAGGTGTATGATATTGGCACTCCACACGATACTAGTAGCGGTACTGGTGTTTACAACTCTCACATGCTGGTGCCTAGTACCCTGCCACAGGTGGAGCGCTATGAGAGACGCATCCAGACTGTACGTCAGCTCACCATAGATGGCACGCCAGCCAAGCAGCAGAAAAATGGTCAGTGGCCAATGGCCAACGGTCAGTCCCTCCCCAAAGGTTGGCCTGCACAGCAGGGGGCAGTTACCATCCCTGCCAATAAGACTGTAGAGCTGCTGCTGGATCAGCAGGAACTTACCAACGGCTTCTTCCAGCTGAATTTCAGCAAGGGTAGTGGGGCAGAGATTAACGTAGGTTATGCTGAGGCACTCTATACCGATGAGCGTGGTAATAAGAAGGGAAATCGCGACGAGGTAGATGGCAAGTTCTTCGTGGGACGTTGGGATAAGCTCACCTCCAGCGGCAAGGACAATCAGCAGTTCACCACCCTCGATTGGCGAACTTTCCGCTACATCAAGCTGAAGATTGAAACCAAGGGTGAAGCCCTTACCATCAATGACATCAGCAGCACCTTCGTGGGTTATCCTTTCCAGATGAATGCTCGCCTGGATACCGATAATCAGGAGTTGCAGAAGATGATGGAGATAGGTTGGCGCACCGCCCGCCTCTGCGCCATCGAAACCTATACCGACTGCCCATTCTATGAGCAGCTTCAGTATCTGGGCGATACCCGCATCCAGGCTTTGGTTTCTCTGTATAATAGTGGCGATGACCGCTTGGTGAAGAACTTCCTTCGCCAGTCGGATATGAGTCGCAATGCCGAGGGTATCACCATGGGTCGTGCCCCATCCGAGTTGGCACAGTATATCACTCCCTACGCGCTGAGTTATATCTACGCCATTCATGACTATATGCGCTACGGCTCAGATCAGCAGCTGGTACTCGACCTTATTCCTGGTGCCGAGCAGATTCTGCACTACTTCAGTAAGTATCAGCAGGCCGATGGACGCATCAACGGTCTTCCTGGTTGGAACTTCTCCGACTGGGTATATTCTCCAGGATGGCAGATGGGCGTAGCTCAAGTAGGCAAGGACGGTACAGGCATCCTCATGGATCTGCAGCTCTTGCTTGGCTATCAGATGATGAGCGACTTGGAGAATTATCAGGGCAATACGTTCATGGCTAAGAAGTACGATGAGAAAGCAGCACAACTCAAGGCCACCATTCAGCGCGTGTATTGGGATGCCCAGAAGGGACTCTATGCACAGACCTCTGATAAGGACATCTTCTCACAGCATGCCAACTCGCTGGCCATCATCACAGGTATGGTGGAGGGAGAACAAGCCAAGCAAGTAGCTCAGAAGATGCTTACTGACAATGAACTTTCACAGTGCTCTGTATATTATAAGTTCTATATGCACGAGGCATTGATAAAAGCTGGCTTGGGCAATGACTACCTGAAGTGGCTGGACATCTGGCGTGAAAACATCCGTATGGGTCTTACCACTTGGAGTGAAACCAGCGATGTAGATGGAACCCGTAGCGACTGCCATGCATGGGGTGCCAGTCCTAACATCGAGTTCTTCCGCACTGTGTTGGGTATTGACAGCGCTGCTCCTGCCTTTGCTAAAGTGAAGATTGAGCCTCATCTGGGAACGATCAACAAGATTGGCGGATCTATGCCTCATCCTCAGGGCAACATCACAGTGAGCTACCAGAAGAATGGCGCAAACCTCAAGGCTGAGGTTGAGCTTCCTGCGGGTGTCACTGGTACCTTGGTATGGGCGGGCAAGACCTACCAGCTTCAAGGTGGTAAGAATACCATAGAGGCGAAATGATAATCTGGTTATGGAAAACAAAAAAGAGAGCACTCGTTTGCTCTCTTTTTTGTTTCATTTGTTGGGAAACGATAGCTCCCAAAAGAACAGCTTGTCACTTGGTCATTTCAAAACCGAGACGCACCCCATTGAACTGCTTGCTGATTTCGCCGATACCTTGCACGGTGCTGTTACCGCTCAAGGCTGCCACGGTCTGGAGAAGCTGCATCAGTTTCTGACTCTCCACCATGAGACCGATGGAGGTGGTACTACGCTCCACATAGCATGGAATGTTGATAAGAAGGCTCTGCAGGACGATACGCCCGTCATTGGAATCGAAGGTATAGGTACCGCTGAACGACTTGCCCAGAATCTTGGCACTGAATGTCTTGTCCTCTTTAAAGGTAATCTGGGTATTCGACTTCTTGATACCTATCTTGTCATAATAACCTTTCAGCTGGTTCTTCACACTTTGGGCAGCTACTGCCCCACCCGCCTGTGCCAAGGCATTGTCGCTGGTAAATGCAACTCCTGGCTGGCTGTATTTCCAAGAGCCATAAAGGTCACTCTCGCTGAGTTTGTTCATACCAAGCACATTGCCCAAGATGTTGCCTAATACGGATACGGCATCATCAACGCCAATTCCTCCAATAGTGCCATTGTTGCCAGTAGTACCTGTAGTGCCTGCTGGGCTACCACTCATGCCGCCGAAACTGCCGCAACTGCTCATAGTCATACTTGCTGCCATGAGCAAAACGATCATTATCTTTTTCATCTTATATAATTATTTAAGTCCAAATTTTCATTTTTTCTTCGCTCTCTCAATCAGGTCCTCAAAGATTTTGAGCCAAAGAGGATCCTTGTTGTCAGCCACGAAATACTCGGGATGGAACTGGATGGCGAGAACATTGTACTGAGGGAAGCCCTCGTAGCCTTCCACTACACCATCAGGAGCAGTGGCAGTGACCTTGAAACCTGGAGCAATATCTTTCACGGCCTGATGATGGAATGAGTTCACCTTCACCTGTTCCTGTCCTATGAGCTGGTAGAGACGAGAACTCTTGTCGATGGTGATGGAATGGGACGGGAACTTGCCCGGCTGACTTTGGCCATGCTTGATAGAGCCTTTTACGGAAGAGCCAATGTCCTGATATAGAGAGCCTCCAAAGGCCACGTTGAGAATCTGAGAGCCTCGGCAGATACCCAGCATAGGCATTCCACTCTGTTTGGCTGCCTCAATGTAGAGCAACTCTGCGAGGTCACGATCGGGATCTACAGAGCCTAAGGCACGCTCTGGTTCCTCGCCGTAGTTGGCAGGATCCACATCGGCACCACCGCTAAGAAGCAGACCATCCACGTGCTCCAGAAACTCCTTGGCTTCCTCAACAGTTGTCACAAACGGCAGGATGAAAGGGATGCCACCCGCCTGTCGCACACTCTCTACACAAGTATAGCGCAACGTGTACATCTGGTTGCTGAAACCTGTGGTAATGCCAATAACCGGCTTCTGACCCATCACGACTAAGCAAATGAGAGTCAATAGCAGACTCAATAGTGTTTTTCTTTTCATAGTTCACATATTAAGATTAACTTTTTGCTGCAAATTTACAAGTTTTCAACTTTTTTGCAATAGCTTTACGAAATATCTGTGCTTTTTTCTCTATTTTTGCAACCATGAAAACTTTACTGACATTACCCCCAACGCTGGCCAACTGCTTCCACGGGCTGACCAACCTGCCAGCAGATGAATATTTCTGCACCTCAGACCCTATAGATAGAAAACTGGGATCGGGAGGAGGAAGCGTGTGGCTGCTGCAGCAATGCCAGAAAGCAGAAGGGGCTGCAGACCAGCCATTTGAGACATGGCTCTCGCAAGAGAAACGCCTGCTGATACACGCTGGAGGACAAAGTAGGCGACTACCTGCCTACGCTCCTTGTGGCAAATCGTTGCTGCCCATGCCTGTGATAGACTGGCAACGCGGACTGAGCTTGGATCAGACCTTGCTGGACTTGCAGCTGCCCCTCTACAAGCAGCTGATGGAGAAAGCTCCAGGCTCACTGCACACGCTGATAGCCAGTGGTGATGTACTCATCCGCACCCAGGAGCCTATGGATTCTGTTCCCGAAGCCGATGTGGTGTGCTACGGCATCTGGGCAACTGCCTCACAGGCCACTCACCATGGGGTGTTTGTGATGAGCAGACAAGAGCCAGGGCAGTTGGACCGTATGTTGCAAAAGCCCACTACCCATGAATTGGAGGCGTTGGTAGATTCACATCTGTACCTGCTCGACACAGGATTATGGCTACTGAGCGACCGTGCTGTGGAACTGCTCAGAGAGCAAGCCACCAAAGAGGATACACTGGGTTTCTACGACCTCTATGGCTGCTTTGGACACTCCTTAGGCATCCATCCGCTACTCCAAAATGAAGAGCTGAAAAGCCTACGCGTAGCTGTGGTACCTCTAGACAATGCACAGTTCTATCACTACGGCACCAGCCACGAAATGCTTGAAAGTACACTGAAACTTCAGCAGTGGGAAAGCGACCAGCGCAAAGTGTTGCATCGCAGGGTACGCCCCAACATGAGCATCACCGTGCAAAATGCCTTGACCGAAGTAGAGTTTACTCCAGCCAATGACTGTGTATGGATAGAGAACAGCCACATAGGACCCCACTGGCAACTCGGAACGCACCAAATCATCACTGGAGTTCCCTGGAACAACTGGTCGCTGAAGCTGCCCAATGAAACTTGTTTGGACATTGTGCCTGTGGGTGAATCGAACTTTGCCGTGCGTCCCTACGGCTATTATGACGATTTCAGAGGTAGCTTGATTGATGCTGAATTTATGGGGATTTCTCTTGCCAAATGGCTTGTACAAAGACAGGTATCTCCCTCATTACTAGGCAATTATATAGAAGACATTCAGTTAATGAAACTCTTCCCTGTAACAGACGATTTGACCCAGATGGAACTGTTGATACGCTGGATGACCAACGAGCCAACCTTGGAGAGAGGTAAACAGCTTTGGGAAAGTTTGCCGCGCCTAAGTGCGGATGAACTTAGCCAGAAAGCCAACCTCACACGACTGGTGGAGCAGCGCAAGTCGTTCCAAAAGAAGATACTTCCCCTGCTGGAAAAACGATACAACAAGAGCATTTTCTATCAACTCGACTTGAAGGAAGTGGCCAAGAAATACCAGGAACAGCATCTTCCATTACCTGATAGTCTTCCAGAAACTGCCGATGCGGAAATACAGATACACAGCCGCATGTTGCGTTCTCGCCTCTTTGAGTTGCAAGGAAACCACGCTCAGGCAGCCTCAGAAAGCAAAGAAGCCTTTGCCTCACTACGCAAGGCCATGCTCAATAATGTGCTGGAGGAGCGCATAGAGCCACAGCTCTGTGTACTAGACGACCAGATTGTGTGGGGTCGCTGCCCTGTGCGTATTGACTTGGCTGGAGGATGGACTGACACTCCTCCCTACTCGCTCTACGAAGGTGGCAATGTGGTGAACATCGCCATAGAGCTGAACGGACAACCTCCCTTGCAGGTGTATGTGAAACCCTGCAAAGAGCCACACATCGTGCTGCGAAGCATAGATATGGGAGCTATGGAAGTGGTGGAAGACTATGCCCAACTGGAAGATTATCAGCGCATTGGTTCACCCTTCTCTATTCCAAAGGCCGCTTTGGTGCTGGCAGGTTTTTCTCCATTGTTGCAACGACAGACACACGCCACCCTGCGCGATACTTTGCTGCACTTCGGCAGTGGAATGGAGTTGACTCTGCTCGCTGCCATTCCTGCTGGTTCAGGACTTGGAACCAGTTCTATACTGGCAGCTACCGTCTTAGGGGCACTCAACGACTTCTGCGGACTTGAGTGGGACAAGAACAAGCTCTGCCAACGCACCCTTGTACTGGAGCAGCTACTCACCACAGGCGGCGGCTGGCAAGACCAATACGGTGGTGTGCTGCAGGGTGTGAAACTGTTGCAGACACAGGCTGGACCTCAACAAAGTCCTGCCGTGAGCTGGCTGCCCGACATGCTTTTCACGCAGCCCGACTATCAGGCTTGCCACCTATTATATTATACAGGACTCACGCGCGTAGCGAAAAACATCCTGGGCGAAATAGTGCAGAACATGTTCCTCAACGCTGGTCCAGAACTGCGCCTCTTAGCTCAGATGAAACACCATGCACTGTCCATGGCTCAAGCCATCCAGCAAGGCAATTTCACTTCGTATGGGGCATTGGTAGCACAGACCTGGCAACAAAACCAGAGGCTCGATGCTGGAACTAATCCACCTCAGGTGCAAGAAATCATCCGCTTGGTGCAAGACTATACCTTAGGACTCAAACTCCCTGGGGCAGGTGGTGGTGGCTACCTCTACATGGTGGCCAAGGATGCTGGGGCAGCCCAACGCATCCGCTCTATCCTCACCCAACACACACCAAATGAACGTGCAAGATTCGTTGACATGAGTCTTTCTCATACAGGTTTTCAAGTTACAAAAAGCTGATTATTAATAATATAGTTGAATGAAACTCGTTAAGACAAATAACGGCCAGAATTACTTATTACCATTTCTGTTGGTAACAACACTTTTTTTCCTATGGGGATTTGCACACAGCATTTTGGATGTGCTGAACAAGGACTTTCAGATAGTATTTGAAATGACGAAGACAAGGTCGGCATTGATACAACTGATGGTATATGGCGGATATTTTCTCATGGCACTGCCGGCAGGATGGATCATCAAGCGGTATGGCTACAGGCGAGGAGTGGTATTTGGATTACTGCTCTATGCAGCTGGAGCCTTTCTGTTTATCCCAGGCAGCAAGTGGCAGTCGTTTCCTTTTTTCCTGTTCTCTCTGTTTGTGATAGGATGCGGACTCACCTGCTTGGAAACAGCCGCTAATCCCTACGTGACCGTGTTGGGCGAGCCACGTTATGGTTCTGCCCGCCTCAATTTTGCCCAGTCGTTCAATGGTTTGGGCTGGATAGTAGGTCCTCTCGTAGGTAGCCTGGTCATCCTTCAAGATGCTTCCAATGTGGAGAATCTGGCCAAGCCCTATATGGGATTGGGCATCGCCGTTGTTATTGTTGCAATACTATTTATGATGGTAAAACTGCCTGAGGTTGAAGAAGGTCAGCCGTCAGAGAGCGCTAAACAAAAGCAGGCTAAGGGTGCTTATCACAATCCGTCAAAAGTTATTGCACAGGCTCAACCACACGAAGCCTCGTCACTTTGGAAGTACCCCCACTTCGTATTTGGCTTGGTAGCATTGTTTTTCTATGTGGCAGCACAAACAGGCATCAACAGCTTTTTCATCAATTATGTGACAGAGACAGACATGAATTTCACCCCTACAGAGGCAGGCTTGCTGCTCTCGTTTGGAGGCATGGGACTGTTCATGGTAGGTCGTTTGGCTGGGAGTTGGCTGCTCAGTCGCATCGCAGCTGCCCGCCTCATGTGGTTATTCTCGTGTGGAGCCATCGTCTGCATGGTGTTGGTGGTGATGAATACTGGTTGGCTGTCGATAGGTGCACTATTTGTCACCTACCTGTTTGAAAGCATCATGTTCCCTACCATCTTCTCCATGAGTATCCAAGGATTGGGGCACCTCACCAAACAAGCCTCCTCACTGCTCATCATGAGTATTGTGGGTGGTGCATTGGCTCCCCTGCTGATGGGCTACATTGGCGAGGAAAGCATCGCCGTAGGGTTCATTGTTCCCCTGCTCTGCTTTGTGATGATTGCAGCGTTTTCGAAGCGATATGAGAAATTGAAAATTGAGAATTATCGAGCAAGCTGAGAGAAAAGCCAAGTTTATTTGAGCTTTTCCGAAGCGCCGCAGAAAATCAACGTAGTTAATTACGGCTTCGCCGGGAAGCCTTAATGTTTATTAAACCTATGCTCCACTTAAAATACATAGCACTGCTGAGCTTGTTGCTGTCATCTTGCGCCTTTGGCCGTTCCCAAGATGGGAACAAGGAGGAGATTGCAGAAAAGGGAGAGGTGCCAGAAGTTATCACGGTGCCCTTTCGTCTGCTGCCCAACAAGATGATAGCCGTAAGTGCCAAACTCGACTCCATAGAAGGATGGTTTATTTTCGACAGTGGAGCTCCTCGCACCATGGTGAACCGCAAGTTTTTTCGAGCCTCTAACCGTAAGCGCGGCAGCTACAGCCGTATCACCGATGTGAGTGGAGTGCCCATGTTGGGACGTGACACCTACCCTGCCCACGAGCTGAACTTTCAAGGTATAGTGGAGAAAGGAAAAGAATACCTCAGTATTGAAATGTCACAGATGGAGAGGGAGGATGGGCTTGAAGCGCTGGGAATGATAGGCTCAGAAACCATCGAAGGCTACGATGTACTGTTCAACTATACCGACTCGACACTCACCTTTATCCGTCCTGATGATACAGACACCTATCTGGCCAACGCCTACCCTCAACATCACCTTCAGGAAGTGCCAGTGGAAATCGTGCAACATGTTCCCTGTGTAGCTGCACAGATAGGCGAAGACACCTACCAGTTGGCCATAGATTGTGGCGCAGGCGGCAATGTACTATCTCAAAGCTATCGTCGCCAATTGGCTCCACACAGTCGGCCTGTGGGAGCTACGGAACTTTTGGGAGTATCGCGCATCCCTGTGCGTGTAACACAAATCAAGGTACACAGGCTCAACATAGGCGACCGCCTGTTTACTAGCCTCGACTTTCTGCTACACAACTTGCGCTCCATGGGCATAGAGGCAGAAGACGGCATAGATGGCCTGGTTGGCTACGATGTGCTCTCCAAACAAATGACCCTCATCAGCATGACACACAAGCGACTTATATTCGTTGACTGAACCAGAAAAACATGCTTTATTCTTTGCGATTGGATAAAATTCGCTATATTTGTAGCAGAATAATAACTTATCGGAAAACAGATGAAAAGATTTTGCCTAATCTTTGCCCTGCTGGTCAGCTTTATATGCCTGCAGGCTAAAAAGACTTACACCATCGTGGTGTCACTGGATGGTTTTCGTTGGGACTATCCGCAGAAATACAATGCCCCTAACATCACCAAGATGGGACAAGAAGGCGTGTGGAGCAATATGCTGCCCTCGTACCCAGCCTCCACCTTCCCCAACCATTACACCCTCGCAACAGGTCTGGTTCCAGATCATCATGGCATTGTGAACAACACTTTTTGGGATCCTGCCACTCAGACTACTTTCTCATCAGGCAATCCCCAAGTGAGTGGTAATGGCTATTACTTTGGCGGTGAGCCCATCTGGCTTACGGCACAACACCAAGGGCTGCACACCAGCATCATTTACTGGGTGGGGTCAGACGTAGCAGTTAATGGCGAATATCCCGATTTCTACAAGTCATATAGAGAGCCACCCTTGGTGGAATACTATGCCCGAGTTGATACTGCCATGGCGCACTTGAACAAGCCCAAGAAACAGCGTCCACGCTTAGTGATGATTTACTTTGATGAGCCTGACGCTCAAGCACACTCTTATGGTCCAGACTCGCCCCAAGTATCACGTGCCGTGGAGCATGTAGATAGTGTGATTGGCTACCTGCGCCAAGAAATCAGCAAGTTGAAGATTGGCAAGAAAGTAAACCTCATCGTGCTGGCCGATCATGGTATGACCAGCATCAGCGACGAACGCAACGTGAGACCTTCCGATTACATCAAGCCCGAATGGTATGAACATCTTGTTCCTGGCATCCCTGCCTTTATATTCAGTAAGCCTCAATACCGCGACTCCATAGCTCAGGCCCTGGAACATGTGCCCCATGTGCAATATTATAAAAAAGAAGACATACCTGCCTTGATGCAATTTGGTACCAACGAGCGTGTGGGTGATATTCTGGTGGTACCCGACCTGGGCTGGCAATTCGGCGATGTTCCCAAACATCAGAAAGGAAATCACGGTTTTGATCCACGCGACAAGGAGATGAATGCCTTGTTCCGTGCCGTAGGTCCTTCGTTCAAGAAAGGTGGCTACAAAGCTCCACAGTTCCAAAACGTGGACATCTACCCCTTAGTTTGCCATCTCTTGGGCATCAAGCCAGCCCCTAACGACGGGAAATTGGAACACGTGAGAGGAATGTTGAAATAAAAGATTTCCAGTAATGAAAAAAACGATATTCATCCTATTCCTACTGTTTAGCGCATGGACTGCTGCACAGGCATGTACATCATTTGTGGTTTCTGGCAAAGCAACCCCAGACGGCCGCCCTCTGCTATTGAAGAATCGTGATACAGGCAACCAAAACAATCTGGTAGCGCTGGTGAAGGGCGAGAAATACACCTATATCGGCATCTTTGCCGCCAACGATAAGGAGCATCGCCACGCCTGGAGCGGACACAACGAGAAAGGCTTTGCCATTATGAATACCGCAGCCTACAACCTAAACGGCAGCGACGGCGACTCTGATGGCGACGGACTGGTGATACGCCGTGCTCTGGAGATATGTGCCACACTGGAAGATTTCGAACACCTGCTTGATACCCTACCCCGTCCCATGGATGTGAATGCCAACTTCGGCGTGATAGATGCACATGGCGGAGCTGCCTACTACGAAACAGGACACTACGGATTTGTAAAATACGATGCCAATGACCCCATGGTGGCTCCCAATGGCTACTTGGTACGCACCAACTTCGGTTTCAGTGGCGACCATGAACTGGACCAGGGTGTGGAGCGTTTTGCCGCCATGTCCAGATTCATGCAGACGGCCTACGATTTAGGACAAATGAACATAGACTACCTGCTTACCCAAGTACCTCACCACCTTACCCACGGCACCACAGGACTGAACCTTTACGACTTCATGCCTGAAAGCGGGCAGCAACTCACCATGTTCCCCTTCCGCGACTTCATTCCACGCTATCAGACAGCCTCCTTACAGCTGTTTCAGGGCGTATGTGAAGGAGAGGATCCATCGCACACTGTGGCTTGGACCTACGTTGGTTCCACCCTCACCACAGTGCCCATCCCTCTCTGCCTTACCCCTTCGAAGAAACTCCCAACAGTAGTCTTGGCGGGCAACGACGGTGATGCACCCCTGACCAAGACCGGTCTCACGCTGAAAGAACGCCTGTTTCCCCAAAAGCGAGGCAACGGCAAGGATTACATCAATCTGGCTGCCCTGATAAACCGTCAAGAAACAGGCATCCTCCAACAGTTACTACCATTGGAGGATGAAATTATCAAACGTGCCAAGCCTTTGATAGATCAAATGCACCAAAACGGAAACACCACAAAGGCATGGGACAGTTACTACGACTGGGTGGACAGCTTCCTCAAGGAGGAGTACCAAACACGCTTTGGTCTATCCTTGGGAATTGGGAACTAATATCCCCAATCCTCACCCACCAGTACCACGATATGCCTACCAGCTGGGAAGCTGTTGCGAACCACCTGCAGCACATTGCAGATGCAGGCAGGCGACAGGCACTCATGGCAGACACCATCGGCTGTACAAGGTGTGGCACTGCCTAAACGGGATGTATTGATAGGAGCTGCTGTATGACGCGCCCTGCTCACGGCTGCCTCCACATCACGTGCCACCTTATTCAACCCTATCACATGAATCACACGCTTAGGTCCAAAAGTGATGGCGGCCACGCGATTGCCCCTACCATCGATATTTACTATCTGCCCATCTTCCGTAATGGCATTGGCACTGGTAATAAAGAAATCGGCTCCCAATGCCTGGTGATACACCACATCAGCCTCCTCGGGCGTCTTTGCCAAATCGCGGTCATACACCACATAATCAGCCTCCTTGATAGCCTGAGTTATCCCCATGTCACGTATGGTCATGGAGCCACCCCATGATACAGAACTGCCCGCAGGCATCAGTTCCAGCACCTGCTTTACTGCTTCGGCTGCAGTGCCAAAATAGTAAGCCTCAAAATGTCTTTTCTGCAATGCTTTCTTCAGTTTCTCACCGAGCAGAGCATTTCTTTTTTCTATTGCACTCATAAAAAACTATACTGATTATTTGGCAAAGATAAGGAAAATATCTACTTTTGGGGCATAAAACAAATAAAATGTAACTAAAATTTGATAATTATGAAATTGAAAGCCATGTTATTCTCCGCCATCGCTGCCATTTCTCTGAATGCAGCCGCACAAGATTTCCGCACAGAGACGTTTAAGACCCAGAGTGGCAAAGACGTAGTTATTACTCTGGTAAAGCATGCCTCACTCATCGTTAGCTACGACAATTTCCACATTGCTGTTGACCCAACACTGAAGTTTGGCAACTATACCGCCGACTATACCAAGCTACCCAAGTCCGATGTGATCTTGGTGACCCATGAGCATGGCGACCATTTCGACGCCAATGCCATCGCCCAGTTAGAGAAGGCAGAGACTGTACTCATCCTCAATGGTACAGCACAGAAGCAGTTGGGTCGTGGCGATATTATTGCCAACTTCCAAAGCCGTCACCTGCGCGGTGATATCCTATTGGAAAGCGTGCCAGCCTATAACACCACGCCCGACCACATGCGCTTCCACCCACAGGGCAACGGCAATGGCTACATCCTCACCATCGATGGTCTGCGTATCTATATCGCAGGCGATACCGAGGACATTCCAGAGATGGACAACATCAAAGACATCGACGTGGCTTTCTTGCCAGTGAACCAGCCCTACACCATGACCGTAGGCCAGGCCTATCACGCTGCTCAGATGGTGAAGCCCAAAGTGCTTTTCCCTTACCACTATAGCCAGACTCCGATTGAGGAACTGAAGAAGTTGCTCGACGAAGCCAAGTCAGGCATCGATGTAAGAATCAGAGACATGCAATAATAGCACGGAATTGTTCCATTATTTTTATAAAAAGGTGTGTCATATGAGCTGACACACCTTTTTTCGCGATAATTAATGCCGATAATCGTTAAAAAAAACACCCTGACACTTTTTTTTTCATTTTTCCATGCAAGGTTTTCGTAATTTTGCATTTAATAGGGTGAAACGAGAATAATAAGCTTATTAAATATGAATTTTAAACATTGTTGGATTTGGATTTTGATGCTGTGCTTAGGAAGTGTTTTGACGGCTTGCTCTAAAGACGATGATGGCACATTCGATTCAGAAAATCAGCGCTTGCCTGAATTGTCGGAACAGGCTTCTTCGCCAGTAAGTATTCAGATCGGCGACTATGTCAATGCCTTAGTCACCGCCAAGACAGACGAGCACAAATTTTTCATCCTGCAAGAGAGCGAGAAGCGCAAGCTGATTCCCATCAACTTGCTACAGAATCCTTTTGGGGATGAGAAGAAGGAGGTGCGCGCTGTGGCCAAGTATGCCGAAGCGACCATCAGTCAACTGGCTGGTAGTTCCTTGGCTTATCCCACGGGATATATCCCCGTACAAGTGGCTGCCATCGACAGCATTCTCACAAAACAAGCTGTGATTAGTCTGGGTGATGAGCTGAATGACCTCTATGGCGTGGAGGAAATGGAGATAGTAGTGGATTGGATTAACTCTTGCTCCGATGGCTACCTCACCCTGCGCTACCGTTGTGCCAAAAAGGTGCGCGACGTAAACCTGATAGTAGGTGCTAACCACGAAGACCCCTTTGAAGTGGAGTTCCGAGGACTGGCACCAGTCTTTCCCAACGAAGCCATAGACGATGAGTACGTAGCATTCAAACTGAGCGACAAGCTAAAGACCCATGGGAAGATAGAAGTCCTGACACTGAAGTGGAAAGCCTCAGAAAACCAGATTAAGAAAGCTGAGTTCTACTACCGTACTGAAGATTAACCAAACCTTCACTCTTCGCGGATGCAGCTGACGATGCCCACAGAAGCAGACCTTACCCAGCGGCTGAAAGCCCAGGATAGGGAGGCCATGAGACAGTTTTATGTGCTCATGGCTGGGTATCTAACGGCCGTATGCCACCGCTACCTTCGCGAAGAGGAAGATGTGAAAGATGTGCTTCAGGAAAGTTTTATTATCATCTTCAGTTCCATCGACCAGTTTGAATTCAGGGGCGAAGGCTCCCTGAAGGCTTGGGCATCACGCATTGTATCCAATGAAGCTTTGAAAGCCTTGCGCAAAGACAATGTGGAAAGTCCCTTCTCTTTCATCGACCACATACCAGACACTGCTGACGACGACCCTGAGGTGGACAATGTACCCGCAGAAATCATCCAACAATTCATACGTAAACTACCGCCTGGCTATCGAGCGGTATTCAACCTTTATGTGTTTGAGGACAAGACACATCAGGAAATAGCCCAAATCCTCCACATCAAGGAAAGCAGCTCTGCCTCTCAACTGCACAGAGCCAAAGAGATGCTCGCCAGAGAGATAAACGAATATAAAGAAAGAATAAAAAATAAAGAGATTATATGACGGACAATAATTGGAAAAAGAAGTTGCAAGACAAGATGGCTCACTATGAGGAGCCTGTGCCCGATGGACTTTGGGAGAGCATCGAGCGCAACTTGCCTGCCGGGAGCAGCCCTGCTACCCCCCATCAGAGAAAGACCATCTCCCTGTGGGTAATGCGAGTGGCTGCAGCTGCCGCCTGCATCGCTATTGCCCTGCTGATAGGCCGTGAATGGCTCAGTACTCCAGAGGAAGCACCTGTTGATGCCTCCAATGTGGCCGTTGTATCATCTCCCACAACAACGACCGATGTGTTAGCCCAGAATTTAGAGGATTCACATACCACAAGTTCGCCCATTGAGACTGGTGGAAAGAGTATGTACTCACATATCCCTCAGTCATCACGTGAAAGTTCATCTGACATGGAGGAACAATCTTCATCAATCACTCCATCTCAAAATGTTGAAACAACAGAGAATTCAGAAGGTATGGAAAAGCCCCAAGCCACCATTGTCTCACCTCCAGAATCGAGTAATCAGCCACAAACCACCATCGTCTCACCTCCAGAATCGAGTGAACAACCCCAAGCCACCTCTCCCACTACCAGATCTCAGCGGGGTGCCCAGAACAGCTATACCCACAGCTACCAGCGCAGAAATCCCATCGTCAATAAGGAAAAGCTTTCGGTAAACCTCTATGCCAGCAACGCCCCCATAGGAGCCGACGCTCATCGAGGCACCTACAGCATGTCAATGTTCTCACGCAACTTCAGCAACTCCTCTGACATAGCCGAACGTTACCTCTCCGGACAGGGCAACGGAGGAAACAGCACCTCTTACTATAACTATTATGGAGGAAATGCAGCAGCATCTGTAGATGCAGCCAGTGGCAAGAAAGCAGAAATGGATTCTCCATCATCTGCCGGAGTAACCCAAGGAACCGTTATCCCATCGGGTGTGAGCAACGGTGTGCTCGACAACAGCGCCATGGTGCGCTCCACCAGCAACAACGTAATGCTCAACAGCACCTACGCCGACTACAAGCTGGAAACCAAACACCACCAACCTATACGCATGGGTGTGAGCCTGCGCTATGCCCTCAACGATAAATGGTCTGTAGAAAGCGGTATCACCTACACCCTGATGAATTCCGACATCATGGACGGCACCCCTTCCAACTACTACCATACCGATCAGACACTGCACTACATCGGAATCCCAGTGAATGCCCTTTATAGCGTGTGGAGCAAGAACCATTTCAACGTCTATGCACTGGGAGGCGGCATGGTGGAGAAGAATATCAAGGGTACTGTGCAGATGAAATACATCATCAACCAGAGTACCATCAAGCAAGAACGCGGCCACATCACTGAAAACAGGCTACAATGGTCGCTCAACGCTGGTGCAGGCATACAGTGGGGCTTCAATGATAAGATGGGACTCTATGCCGAACCTACGGTGAGTTTCTATCCTGACAACGGCAGCAATGTGCAGAATTACTACAAGGATAAAAAATTGAATTTTAACTTGAAAATAGGATTTAGATACAGTTTGTACAGATAATATATAGCCCATTGATGACTTTTGCAACTTAAAAAACGAAGATTCTACAATTTTATTTTTGTATTATCATTTTTATTACTATCTTTGCAAAACTTATGATACTAAGATAAGTAACGAAATAGTTTTTTAGGTTTTCACTAAGTCTTGGACACTACAGCTTGTTGAAAGTAGTTTTGTCCAGCTCATTAAAGTTTTTAAGAAGATACTTTTATAAGTTGTCTTTTAATTGAATGAGTAAAAAAGAAGCTCCGTAGGGATACGGGGCTTCTTTTTTTTATTCTATTTTCTCCGCAATTCATAAAGCACACTTCCCACCAACGGGATAGCCAACAGGAAGGACAGTATATCAGCCACAGCCTGACAAGCTATAACACCTTGCAAACCCCATATAGTCGGCATCACCAACACACAGGGGATGAAGAACAACCCCTGACGGGCTGAAGAAAGAACAGTGGCCCTTATAGGCATGCGGATGGTCTGCATCATCATATTGCTGTACATCACGATGGCTCCTAATGGATAAGTGAAGAACTGCCAGCGCAATGTGGCAGCCCCAATCCTGATTACCTCTACATCGTCTTTGCGGAACAAAGCAATGATCTCCTCAGCATAGCCATAGCCCAACAGCGCAATAAGCACCAAGAACACCGTCCCAACCTTTACGCAGAACCAGAATCCCTCCTGTACCCTCTTGTACAGATGTGCTCCATAGCTGAACCCACACAGCGGCTGGAAGCCCTGCCCAAATCCTATCAAGGTGGAATTGATAAAGAAAGTGAGACGTGTCACGATTGTCATGCCGGCAATAGCTGCATCGCCACCCCAAGTACCAGCCGCCGTATTCAGCAATATGGCAGCCAGACTTCCCAGTAGCTGACGGGCTAAGGACGGAGTGCCACCACTGATGATCTCCCTGATATAATACAAGTTAGGAGTGAACTGGGATAGCCGGATGCGCAGGTTTCCTCCCTTGAAGGTCATGGCTCCAATGACCAAAAAGGCACAGAACTGTGACACAGCAGTAGCCAAAGCTGCGCCACTCACTCCCAGATGGAACGCAAAGATAAACAGTGGATCTAGCACGATATTGAGAACCGCTCCAGAAAGTATGCCAACCATAGCGTAAGCAGCATTGCCCTGATAGCGCATCTGATTGTTCATGGTGATTTGCGCAGCAAGGAAAGGCGCTCCCAATAAGGCGATGGACAGATAGCTCTCCGTATAAGGCAAGATGGTAGGGGTAGAACCCAACATCACAGAGATGGGCGTGATGAAGATTATGCATACCAGAGCAATCAACAGCCCGCAAACAAAAGCCAATACCGCTGAGGTGGCAGCCATACGGCTGGCACTCTCCACTTGCTTAGCTCCCAACTGGCGTGATATGTAATTGCCTGATCCTTGCCCGAAGAAAAAGGCGACCGCCTGTACCACAAACTGTACACTGGCGGCAATACCCACAGCCGCTGTCGAAGGTGTGTCTATCTGTCCCACAAAGAAAGAATCGGCAATATTATAAAAACTGGTTACCAGCATGCTGATGATGGTAGGAACCGCTAAACGGGTAATGACACGGGGAACAGGGCCAGTAGTCAGTAAGATGTATTTTTCTTGTGATTTGTCAGTCATGGATTTTTAGTTCAGCTGGTAATACTGCTTCACGGCTTTTAGCAGGGATTCTATGCTTTTGCAAACCTGTGTCGCTTGCGGAGTATAGAACACCAATGCCTCCCCCTCTGTCGAAACAGACTCGGCAACCTCTCTCCCACCCTCTCCCAAGATGCCAATGCGGTAGAGTGCCTTGCACACCATGGCCTTGCGTTCTCCTGACCCTTCCACACGCAGATGGTGAAGCACTTCGTTCTGCACCCGAAACATCCCTACCTCAGCATCAAACACGATGCCCTTGCGGGTGAAGAACTGCCCCAAGATTCCCTGAAGCGACAAATCTTCAGGCGTACCTATCGATACCCCTTTCAATTTGTCCATCAGCCACACCTTGTCGGCAATCTGCAGTGCCAGTTCCAAGTCGTGGGTGGAGAGGAAGATGGTCTTGTCAGTCTGTCGGCTCAGTTGGTGAAGCAGTTGCATCATTTCCACTTTGCTGGGATAATCCAGAAAAGCAGTTGGCTCATCCAGGTAAATCACAGGTGTCTCCTGCGCCAGTGCCTTGGCTATCATCACCTTCTGGCGCTCACCGTCGCTCAGAGTCTGAATCATGCGCCCTTTCAGCACTGTGATGCCCACCAACTCTATGGCCTTATCTACTATATCCTTATCCTCCTTGCCCAATGTGCCCCAGAAGCCTGTATAGGGACTGCGCCCCAGTCCTACCAGTTCGTCCACGGTCATATTGCGTATATCAGGTTTCTCCGTCAAAACCACGCTGATTACGCGTGCCAACTGCTTGTCAGAGAAATCTCCAATCTCCTTTCCCTCAATGAAAATCCGTCCGCCCAGCTTAGACTGAAAAGCCGACAGCGTGCGCAACAGCGTGGACTTCCCCACTCCATTGGCACCCAGCAGGCAAGTAAGTTCGCCACTATAGATACCGGCATTTATATCCTTGGCCACCACCTTCACATCCGACTTTCCTGGATAGCCAATGGTAAGATTTTCAATGCGTATGGTCTCTTTACTCATGGTAAAAAAGGTTTAAAAAACACTAATCAGCTACAAAGATAGCGAGAAACATAGAATAATGGAAATATTTTTATATCTTTGCGACATTATTAAATATGTGTAAAATTAAAAACAGATATAACTATGGTAAATCTCAACACACAGTATGCAGGGCTTCAATTGAAAAGCCCCATCATCGTGGGAAGTTCAGGACTTACACGAAACCCCAGTAAGAGCAAGGAATTTGAGGACGCTGGCGCAGGCGCCATTGTGCTGAAATCGCTCTTCGAGGAACAGATAGAGATGCAGATAGAGCACATGGATGCTTTCGACTATCCAGAAGCTGACGACTACCTGCGCAGCTACATGAAGAACAACCAACTCAACGACTACCTCGACCTTATCAAACGTACGAAGGAAGTGTGTACCGTGCCCGTCATCGCGAGCATCAACTGCTATAAGAGTGATGCCTGGATAGAGTTCGCCAGCGAGATAGAGAAAGCAGGTGCCGATGCCCTGGAACTCAACCTGTTCTTCTTGTCCACCAACTTGACACACAACGGTCCACTGGTACGCGACCTCTATATCGATGTCATCAAGAAGGTGCGTAAGGCCATCAAGATTCCGTTCACCGTGAAGATGGGACGTAACATCGGTAATGTAACCGCCCTTGTTTATGCCCTGCAGGCCAATGGCGCCGACGGCTTCGTGCTATTCAATCGCTATTTCCAGCCTGATATCAACCTCAACAAGATAGAATTGATACCTGGCAGCATCTTCAGTAGTCCTATCGAGATTGGCGATACCCTGCGCTGGACTGCCCTCGTGAGCGGCAAGGTGCCCAATGTGAGTCTGGCTGCCTCTACGGGTATTCACAACTGGGAAGCCGTGGCCAAGTGCATTCTCATGGGAGCTTCCGCCGTACAGATGTGCAGCGCCATCTACCAGCAGGGCACCAAGGTCATCCCTGAATCCTTGGAAAAGCTCAGCCATTGGATGGAAGAGCAGAACTTTCAGAACATCAACCAGTTCAAGGGCTTGCTCAACGCCGCCAAGATGGACAATCCTACCATCTATGAGCGTACTCAGTTTATGAAGTATTACACTAACAGATAATTGCCTTATGAAGAAGATTGTTTTAGTAATGGTGGCTATGGTGATGAGCATCTGCTTTGCAGCTGCCCAAAATGTCGCCAAGATAGAATTTGATAAGACCACGCACGACTTCGGAACTTTCTCCGAATCTGATGCACTAAAGACCTGCACCTTTACCTTTACCAATACGGGTACAGGACCATTGGTCATCATTCAGGCAGTGGCCTCATGCGGCTGCACTGTGGCCAAGTATACCGAGGAACCTGTGCAGCCAGGTAAGACAGGCACAGTAACAATAACCTACGACGGAAAGGGCAAAGTGTTAGGACCTGTAAACAAGTCAGTCACACTGCGCACCAATGCCGAGCCAGAGATGGTACGCCTGTATATCAAAGGAACCATGACACCTAAAGAAGACTGACTATGACAGATAAGCAGAACAACGTATCCTTGCCCGACAACGCGTTTCGCGAGCTTAAGCCGGGTGAAATCTATAACCCTCTGATGAGCCCCGACAAGGTTTATCCCGAGGTGAATCTGTGGTCTGTGTTGTGGGGTATCTTCATGGCCATCCTGTTCTCTGCCGCCGCTTCCTACCTGGGACTCAAGGTAGGTCAGGTGTTCGAGGCAGCCATCCCCATCGCCATCATTGCCGTGGGTGTGTCCAGTGCTGCCAAGCGCAAGAATGCCCTGGGTGAGAATGTGATTATCCAGTCCATCGGTGCCAGCAGTGGCGTGATTGTGGCAGGTGCCATCTTCACGCTCCCCGCCCTCTACATCCTGCAGGAATCCTATCCGGAGGAAATCTCCGTCACCTTTGCACAGGTATTTATCAGCTCCCTGCTGGGTGGCGTGCTGGGTATCCTCTTCCTTATCCCCTTCCGCAAGTATTTCGTGAGCGACATGCATGGCAAATACCCCTTCCCTGAAGCTACCGCCACCACCCAAGTGCTGGTAAGCGGTGAGAAAGGCGGCAGTCAAGCCAAGCCTCTGCTCATTGCCGGATTGGTGGGTGGCCTCTACGATTTCATCGTGGCTACCTTCGGCTGGTGGAATGAGAATTTCACCTCCCGCGTGGTAGAATGGGGCTCTACCCTGGCCGACAAGGCAAAACTGGTGTTCAAGATCAATACAGGTGCAGCCGTATTAGGTTTGGGATATATCGTAGGTCTCCGCTACGCCTCCATCATCACGGCTGGTTCATTGGCCGTATGGTTCATCATCGTACCAGGCATGAACCTGTTCTGGGGCGATGCAGTGCTCAACCAGTGGAACCCTGCCATCAGCACCCCCGTAGGCATGATGACTCCCGAGCAGATTTTCACCAACTATGCCCGTAGCATCGGCATTGGCGGTATCGCCATGGCTGGTATCATCGGCATCATCAAGTCGTGGGGCATCATCAAGAGTGCCGTGGGGCTGGCTGTGAAGGAAATAGGTGGCAAGCAAGGAGCCGACATGGAGGTGAAGCGCACGCAGCGCGACCTCTCCATGAAGATCATCGGAATCGGTTCCATCGTGACCCTGCTCCTTGTACTCCTCTTCTTCTACTTTGATGTGATGCATGGCAACATCCTCTACACCATAGTGGGTATTCTGCTCATCACCATCATCGCCTTCCTATTCACCACCGTTGCTGCCAACGCCATCGCCATCGTGGGTACCAACCCAGTATCAGGCATGACGCTTATGACGCTTATTCTGGCATCTGTAGTTATGGTAGCCGTTGGTCTCAAGGGTCCTGAAGGCATGGTGGCAGCCCTGGTCATGGGTGGTGTAGTTTGTACCGCACTCTCCATGGCTGGTGGTTTCATCACCGACTTGAAGATTGGTTACTGGCTCGGTACTACCCCTGCCAAGCAGGAAACTTGGAAGTTCCTAGGCACCATCGTATCTGCCGCTACCGTAGGTTTGGTGATGATTGTGCTGAATCAGACGTATGGTTTCACCAGCGGACAACTTTCTGCCCCACAGGCTAATGCTATGGCTGCTGTGATTGAGCCGCTCATGAGCGGTGTAGGTGCTCCTTGGTTGCTCTACGGTATCGGTGCTGTGCTGGCCATCATCCTCAATTTCTGTAAGATTCCCGCCTTAGCATTTGCGCTGGGCATGTTCATCCCCCTGCAGCTCAATGTGCCCCTCGTAGTTGGTGGAGCTATCAGCTGGTACGTAAGTACCCGCAGCAAGGATGCCGAAGTGAACAAGGCCCGTCAGGAAAAGGGTACCCTCTTGGCCTCTGGCTTCATTGCCGGTGGTGCATTGATGGGTGTAGTCAGTGCAGCCATGCGCTTCGGAGGTGTCAACCTCGTCAACGACGCCTGGCTTAACAACGCCCTCTCCGAGGTTCTCTCCCTGGTTGCCTACCTCATCCTGATTGTGTTCTTTGTGCGCACGGCGATGAAGATAAAAAAATAAATTGATAATTGATAATTGAATACGATGACAAAAGTTAAAGCCACTATCATTTCCACTTTCCTGCTCCTAAGCGCTGTAGCTTGGGGACAGCAGCGCAACGAAATCCTCCTCAATGCAGTATCGTTTATCGATACCCCCTACGGAGTGAAGACGCTCGACATGAATCCAGAGGAACAGTTAGTGCTCAATACCGATGAGGTGGACTGTGTCACCCTGGTGGAGAACGTACTCGCCATGGCACTGGCCGAAGACTCCAAGACCATGCAGGCCAATGAGCAGGAGTTCAGCCGCTGGCTCACCAAAATCCGTTACCGCAATGGCGTCATCAACGGCTACCCTTCCCGCCTGCATTACATGACGGAATGGATAAGCAACGGTGTGAGCCAAGGTTTCTTGGAAGACATCACGGCCACGCAAAGCCCCTATACCATGAAGGTGAACGTGAACTACATGACCAGCCATATCCAGGACTATCCTAAGTTGGCGCTCGATGCCACCAACGTGACACGTATGCATGAGGTGGAAGATGCCATCAGCGGCACGGAAGTACACTACGTGCCTACCGACTACCTCACTGACGAAGGCTTCTTCTGGATCCGCAACGGTGATATCATAGCCATCACCACCAATACCCCAGGCCTTGACATTGCCCACATGGGTATTGCCATCTACATCGACGGCACCCTCACCCTGCTCCATGCCTCTACCACCAACATGAAGGTAGTAGTCTCCAAAGTTTCCCTCAAGGAAATGCTTCGCAAGAACAAGAGCTGGACTGGCATCCGCGTCGTCCGAATGAAGAAATAATCAAAAATCAGGGCACCCTCACAGGTGCCCTGATTTTTTACACTGCCCTCTACAACCGCTGTTTATAAAGAATAACCAGACTATTTTCTACATCAATACTTAGTTTCTTTTAATTATATAACTATATTTCTTATGCTCACACGCTGAGCATTTATGCCCAGCGTGAGGAAAATTTTACGCGTACGTGAGGAAAATTTTACGCGTACGTTAGGAAAATTTTACGCGTACGTGAGAGAAATTTTACGGAGTAGTTAGGGAAATTTTACGCGTTAGTTAGAAAAAAATTGCGCGATAGTTAACGGACAACTGTTTCCTAACTATCGCGCAAAAAACGTAAACGCTTTTATGTCCAACGAGAACTGTTCTGACTGCTGACGAGAACTACTCTCGTTGAGGTCGAGCCGTAATCTGTCCACGCCTAAGTCGTAAGGTAACTATGCCTTTGGTAGTAGCAAAGAATGAGTATTCACAGCCAGAAACACCACCTTCATTTTACCCTACACCCCTACATCATTACTATGTAATATACTGATTATTAACATTTTAAATAGATGTAAGGTGTGCGCCCACCCTACATCCACCCTACATTCACCCTACATCATTGGGGTGTCAGGCTGCCTGAAGAGGAACCAACAGGTATCGCTGCCCATGTGTGTAGCGATGCGAAGCGCATCCCATGAGTTTCAGAGCTTGACCAATCTTCACCTTCATCGACATCCCGCTCTGAAGTGAGGGATAGAAGCCCTGCAAGGTTCTCAACACCTCTTCGCTGTTCACCCACTTGCCTTCCTCCTGCTCGCCAGGCAGACGATAGCAGTAGCCGATCATCTTTTCCAGATCCTCTTCCTTGAAGTAAGGCTGGTTCACCTCCTGTATGCGTTTCACTTCATCGTTGGTAAACCAGAAGGGAATCTGCTGCACCTCAATCTCATACTTCAGCTGTGCATAGAGCTGCTCATAGTTGATAGGAGACTCGTTGTCGATGAACATCCCTTTGGGAACCTTGAGGCAGAGATAGCGACGACTGCCCGTGGGGTCGCAGAGCGGATGCTCGTCATTGGTGGTTGCGATGAAAGATGCGTAGCGACGACGGTCTTCCTGGCTCTTCCCGAAAATAGGACGCACATTGACCTTCGATCTTGAGAGGGTGTGCTTGAGCTTCCCCTGCTGCGAAGGTCCCATGTTGGCAAATTCATCAATGTTGACCAACAGATTGTGTGTCAAGGCCATATCGCTGTCGAACTTGTTGCCAAAGTTGATATGGTCAAGGAAGTAAGCCCTCAGGTCTGGAGGCAGCAGTCGCACAGCGAAAGTAGTTTTGCCGCATCCCTGAGTTCCTATCAGCACAGGCACAGTTTCATTGCCATGCTGCAAGTCATTTCCCATCCAGTGTGCCACAGCCGAACGGAGCCAAGTGCTACACCAGCCAAGCTGTTCGGATGTCAATCCTGGAATGCGGTTAAAGAGCTGAGCCACATGGTTATGGCCGTCCCACTCAGGCAGATGCTCCAGAAAATCGTTGATGGGGTCGTAGTCCTCCACGACATCCGATCCGATGTATTCCATAATCTCCGTCTTGGGTGGCTGCTCATCATACCCTTCCGACTTGGCCAAGCGTACCATAGAGTTGAGGACCACTTCCGTCAGTATCCTCCATTTGGACTCTTCATCGCATAGTTTCCGAATTTCCGTCTTGCCGCTGAGCACATTGCGACGGAACTGGTAGTTCTCTTCCATGAAGCTGTCTATCAGGAGTACAGCTTTCTTTGTTAGATTCTTTTTCTCTTTTTCGTCCATGAGATAATTGTTAAGTTACTAAAATTGTTTCATGACAGAAGATGTAGGGTGGATGAAGGGTGGATGTAGGGTTGGCGCACACCCTACATCCATTCAACTAACTGTTTACCAACGACTTACATCAGAAAGATGTAGGAATGTAGGGTAAACAGCAGTTGAATAGCTTCACTGCCATCCATTATTCACCTGTTTCCGAAACGGCACAAATATAAAATAAGAATAAGGCTAAAATCGTTTTTTCCCTCTACTTTCTCCATTCTCAGGGATAATGGTTCAATTATTGGGAAAAACATTGGGAAAAAACTGATGCTTTTTTAGGAACAAAAATTTTTCATCCGCATCTTGGCAAATCCTCAATTTGATTCCAAAGATACAACATTATTTTGCCGTTTGCAAATATTTTGGCAAAAATCCTCATTTTCATTTCCTGAAAATGAGGATTTTAAAGAACTTTTTCATCTGCTTTATTTAACCATCTTTTTCTTATACCATTCTTGCATCACATAGAAGGCTTTCTTCTTCTCGCCCCAACTTGAGACAAGTCCCTTGCGGTTGAAGAAGTCCTGTATGCCATTGAGCTGGCGGCGTGGAGAGCGGAAATCCATCAGAATCCAAGGCGAAGTACCAGCCAGTCCGTCAATCTTGTCAAACATGATAAGGTTGTTCTTATAGACATTCTCTTGAAACTCCTCTGTGAATCGTTGTTGCTCACTGCCATGATAACCCGCCAAGGCACCTCCACCAAACTCACTGATGATGACAGGTTTGTTATATGGTATTTCCCATGTCATCTTCAGGGCATCGTTCACGTCGCGATACCAGCCAATGTATTCGTTGAAGCTCACCACATCCACAAACTCGTTCATATTGTCTTGCAGGCGATTGACATAGTTCTGTGCCGATGTCACCTCCATGGCCATGCTGATGAGTCGCACATTGTCCAACGTACGCGCATGTTTAGAAAGGCTGCTTAGGAACTTGTCGCGCGCATCGCTATGAGGTGTCTCGTTGGCAATGCTCCAAATGATGACGGCACAGCGGTTTTTGTCGCGCGTAATCATATCGGTGAGTTGACGCTGGGCATTGTCATAGGTTGCCTGATTCTCCCAAGAAATGGTCCAATAGACAGGAATCTCACTCCAAACCATGATGCCCATACGCTCAGCTTCACGCACAGCCCGTTCGTTGTGTGGATAGTGCGCCAACCGCACATAGTTGCATCCCAACTCCTTGGCCCAGGTGAGCAGTGTATGGGCATCTTCGGTGGTCCATGCCCTACCCTGTCTGAAAGGAGCCTCCTCATGAATGCTCACGCCACGCAAGAAAATAGGTTGCCCGTTGAGCAGAATCTCCTTGCCTCGTGTCTCTATGGTACGGAAGCCTATCTCATCCTCTATCCGTTCATCCGCTGCATTCACCACTACCAGATAGCGTTTGGGATTCTCTGGACTCCACAATTGTGGTTTGGCCTTGATGTCGAAAACCACACGGCCTTGTGCATCGGTAACGGCTTTTTGTGTAATCATCAGTTCGGGAATATCCAGCGTGACCTGCTGACCAGCTACAGGATTGTTCAGTTTCACCCAGCCTTCTATCCGTGTAGCATCCCCCTTGGCCAGTTGCAGGTAGTAATCTTCCACATACGTCTCTGGCACCTGCACCAAGAGCACATCACGTGTGATGCCACCATAGTTCCACCAGTCGAAATTAAGCGTAGGTACATTGTCTTGATGACGCTGGTTGTTCACGCGAACCACCACGAAGTTTTCCCCTTCTTTCAGCGCATCAGTCACATCGAAATTGAAGGGGGTAAAACCTCCTACATGCTCCCCTACCTTCTCTCCGTTCACCCACACCATGGCTAAGTAATTCACTGCACCAAAGTAGAGTATGGATCGCTGCCCTGGTTCCTTGTGGTAGGTGAAACTGCGCTTAAACCAGATGGAGCCTTCGTAGAAGAACAATTGCTCATCTTGTGTATTCCAATCGGACGGAATGTCCATCTGAGGGGATGTATCGAAATTATATTCCACCAATTCCTGAGGACTGCTTGGCTTCTTGTTCTCGAAGAAACCGCCACGCGTCATTGGCCTGAGACGATAATCGTAGTAACCATTGTCAAAAGGATCTACGATGTAGTTCCACTTTCCATTGAGCGACATGCTCTGCCTTCCAAACACGTGCTGCAACAGCGGTACTTCCCTCACTTCTGCACTAAGTGATAACAAGCCCAGCCAAAGAGTAAACAATATAAAGACAATTTTTCTCATAGGATAAAAGATTAACCACCAACAAAGGTAATGCAAAATCTGATTTCTGAAAACAATTAACCCATCGTTTTTATAAGGAATGTTCATTCCCTCACCACGAGTTTCAGTCCTAAGCCGCGCACAGTGGCCAGTTCCACCTTCTTCTCTACAGATAGAAGTCGTCTTAATCGGCTGATGAACACATCCAGACTACGAGAGACATAGTAGTCGGTATTTCCCCAGATATGATACATGATGGCATCACGGCTCACTACCTCGCCCTTATTTTCCACCAAAAGTCGCAGCAATTTATTCTCCGTTTCCGTAAGGCTCGTCTCCTTTTGGGTCTCGTCATCGCGCACTAATGATGCAGACGGGTCGTAAGTAAATCGGCCCAGAGTGTAGGTCTGGTTAGTACTGCGAGCCCGCTCGCCAAACTTGAGTTTAAGCAAAGCGCGTATGCTGGCATCAAGCTCCTCGGGCACAAAAGGTTTCTTGAGGTAGTTATTCACCCCCAAACGATAGCCATGACTGACATCCTCGGGCGATGTGAGAGCAGAAGTAAAAAAGATAAGGGTATCACCATCGGTCTCGCGAATCTTCTCCACCATCTCAAATCCGTTCATCACAGGCATGTCAATGTCGGCGATGATTACATCGGGATGAAAAGTATGCCAAACCTTCAGACCTTCAGCTCCATTGGAAGCCGTAACCACCTCGTAGCCACCTATCAACTCCTGCAAGCTACTACTGATGATGTAACTCAGGTTAGCATCATCCTCTACCAGCAACAACTTTATTACATTGAACATTGAACATTGAACATTAAACATTAAACTTTACGGCTTTGCCGTGATACTCTGTTTTGCTGTGATACTCAGTTTTGCCGAGAATCGTCAGTTCTCTGTTTTTTGGGAAACCAGAGGGAGAATTTGCTGTATTCTCCTTCTACGCTGTCCACATCGACCTTACCACCATGCGCAGCCATAATCTGGGCAACCATGTTCAGACCCAATCCGAAGCCCAAAGCTCCCCCCTTTTCGCTTCGACGGGTAGCGGCTCCACGTTCAAACTTATCAAAGATGACTTGCATATCACGTGGGGCTATGCCTATGCCATTGTCACGCACACTGAGTATCACATGCCCAAAGGTTTCTTGCGAAGCTATCTCAATATGCACTTGACGGTCAGAATACTTGATGGAATTGTCTATTAAGTTGCTCAGTGCTTCACCCAAATACTGTGGGTCGGCCATCAAAAAAGGAACCTTCAGTTGTTTGTCGAAAGTGATTTCCTTGCCAGCCTTCACTTGGAACTTCTGTATCAACTCTTCCACCAACGGCAGAAGTTCCACCTTGTCCACATGCAGTTCCAGTTTCTGATTCTCCAAGCGAGAGATGGTAAGTATTTTGTTCGTCAGGTCGAGCAGCTGTGAAGCCTGACTCTCAGCTATCCCCATATACTTCTGTCGAAGTTCTTCCTTATCTCTGAGTTTGTCGCTCCTTAAATTTCTCAAACTCATAATGATACTGCTTAACGGCGTTTTCATGTCATGCACCATGGCATAGGTGAAATCCTGACGTAAAGTAGCAATTTTATCTTGCTGACGAATGAACTGCACTTGTCTGAGCATACACCAGATGACCAATGCCAACAGCACCAGCGAAGCCATGATCAGCACAATCATCCTACTGAAGATAATCATATAGGGATTGTCCACCAACATACGAATACCCTGTGTCTTTTCAAAGTTCACTGCCACTGCCTGAGAAGCTATGAAGCCTCCCAGATGCACCTTGAACCGAGGATTGCTGGTGCTGAGTACCCTGCCAGAACTTGCATCTACCAGATCAATCGTGATGCTATTGAAAATGGCCTTGTCTGCCAAAAGCAAACGGGCGATGGAATCAACTTCAAGCATGGATACGGGAATACCCTCTTCGTTGAGTGCTTCGTTGAAACGTATCAGCTCATCAGCCCGTTCATCGAATACAAGGTCGGTGTTCAACGTATCGGCATAGAAACGGTCCATACGCAGGTCACGCTCTCGAAGCAACGACTCTTCGATCAGCGCAGTGAGTTCCTTTTCCAAATCACTGCTTAGCAACTGATAGGTGTTCGACAACCATAGGAATTGCAGGGTAATGATAAGCATCACACCCATAATGGCTATCCAGACACTGTATTTTGCTCTCATATCACTATTGTTTCTGATCTTCTACGATATCACTTGTCTTCTCCTTCTTATTACCCACTTTCATCAAAGCCAATCCTATCACAATCCACACCATTTCACGAATGCGTGTGATAAGTGCTGCATAAACTCCATAAGCACCTTGAAGTGCTATACCATTGACCGCCAAGGCAAAGCCTCCCTCGCGACCGCCCAACTGCATGGGCATGAAGAACAGCAAATTGGCCATAAGTGAAGAGAAAGCCACAATAAGAATACAATCAATGAAACTCACATTATTAGTGAGCACATTGAGAATAAGCCATACCTCAGCACAACTGACCACACGAGCCAGGTACTCCAGCGACAGAGAACCATAGAACGATTGTTTGTCTTGCTTGTGTACCAAGGCTATCTGACTGTCGATATTCTCCAACTTAGCGCGATTCTTCGTTGCAAATGCCAGAGCATATTTCTTCAAGAGCGGTATCTTACTGGCTAAATTCATGCAGGCAACTGCCATGCCATGTCTGTATCCCTTCACAAACAGCGTTCCCAAGGTGAGACAAAAAAGCGTGATAAAGCCCATGAGAATACCCATGTTCCAATTCATAGGATAAAAACAGACATAGAGCACCACGCTACTCATCCAGAAGCAGAAATGACTGAAGATATGCATCATCACAAAGAGTATGACAGATGAAGTGGCACGCTCCACCCCCACATAGGGAGTAAGTTCCATGATGCGGTATGGTTCGCCACCCATCAATCCCACAGGAGTGACATAGTTGAGGGCAAAGCCAGACACGGAATATTTATAAAGTCGCCAGAAAGGAATATTCACAGGACCAGAACTATGGAGAATGGTGTACCAAGAGCAAGTATTGATCATGTAAACCACCATCCACAACAACAAGATGAGTGGCAGATAGACTCCTGCACTCTTCAAGTTTCGCCACAAGTCTTCGTAACTCATATTCATGGTGCAAAGCATGATAATCACTGCCACCACGCCAAAAGCCAGAAATATGTTACGATACCGATTCTTCATGATCAGACAATAATTCAAATAATTCTCATGCAAATGTACGTTTTTTCTTTGTAAAAATCGCATTATTTATGCGCTTATTATTACCTTTGTATAGTAAAAAGGTGTGTACAATGCACCAACAAACTTACTTAACTTAAAACTACTATGATTTACAATTTTGATGAAGTTCTTGACAGAAGAGGAACCGACTCTGTGAAATGGGATGGGCTGAAAGAAATGTTTGGCCGAGACGATCTGATTTCCATGTGGGTGGCTGATATGGATTTTCGCACAGCTCCCTGTATTATCAAAGCTATTCAGGAACGTATGGACAGAGGAGTGTTGGGCTATACCCTCCCCAGCGAGCATTGGTACCAGGCCATCATCCAATGGGAACAGACGCAGCACCAGTGGAAAGTACAGAAAGAGGATATCCTCCACATGCCAGGCATCGTGCGCGGACTGGCTTTTGCCTTGCAATGCTTCACCCAGCCAGGCGACCGTGTACTGGTCATGCCACCTGTATATCACCCGTTCTTCTTAGTGACAGAAAAGAACCATCGTAAACCAGTGTACTCTTCCCTCATCCTCGATGAGAACGATGAGATTCATATTGATTTCAATCGTTTTGAAAAGGACATGGAAGGTTGTAAGATATTTATCCTTTGTAATCCCCACAATCCTGGCGGACGTGTGTGGACACACGAGGAACTCACCAAGATGGCTGAAATCTGTGAGCGTCATCACGTGTTAGTGCTTTCCGATGAAATTCACTGCGACCTTACCCTGCCTCCCTATAAGCATCTGCCTTTCGCCTGTGTAAACGAATGGGCAAGAATGCATTCCATCACCTTCCAGGCACCAAGCAAGACATTCAACATGCCTGGCATATCCAGTTCGTTCTGCATCATTCAGAACAAGGAGTTGCTGGAACAATTCCATACTTATACGGAAGCCAGCGAACTGGAAATGGGTAACTGCTTCTCCTATAGTGCCACAGCAGCCGCTTACAGCGAAGGGGCTGAGTGGCTTTACCAACTCAAAGCCTACCTACTGGAAAACATCGACTATGTAGGGAGCTTCCTGCATGAACGTTTGCCTCTCATTTCCATGATTCATCCACAGGCTTCCTACCTCATCTATTTGGATTGCCGCAAACTACAGCTATCTCAAGAAGAGTTGGTTCGTCTTTTCGTAAACGATGCCCACTTAGGATTGAACGACGGTACCATGTTTGGCAAAGAGGGCAAAGGTTTTATGAGATTGAACGTAGGTTGTCCAAAATCTGTGCTTCAATCAGCCCTTGAGCATATGGAAAAAGCTATAAAAGAAAAAATTAGCAAATAAAATTGACAAAAATTTTTTTTATTATAAAAATATTGTTATATTTGAGCGGAATAAAAGTAACCATTTAAATTTAAAGCCATGGCATACAAAATTATCGACATTGAAGGTATCGGCCCAGTTTATTCAGAGAAGCTGATTGCGGCAGGTATTACTACCCCCGAAGAGTTATTAGAGAAGTGCGCTACTCCAGCTGGCCGTAAAGATTTGGCTGCAGTAACAGGCATCAGTTATGACCTTATTCTGACATGGGCAAATCATGCTGACCTGTTCCGTATCAAGGGCGTTGGCCCACAATTTTCTGAGTTGCTTGAAGCTGCAGGTGTTGACACCGTGAAAGAGCTTGCAACACGTAATCCTGAGAATCTGCAGAAGAAACTTGAGGAAACCAACGAAGTTAAGCACCTTACTCGCCGTGTTCCCGTATTGAAGGAAGTAAGAAAGATGATTGATCAGGCTAAGGCATTACCAGCCGTTATGTCATACTAATCTAAATCCTGAACTAAACAAAAAATCCGAACTTTCGAGGTTCGGATTTTTTGTTTCTATTCATACAGGTGGAACATCCGTTCCATGAGTTGCCATTTCTCCGCACTACTCTGACCTGGTTCACAGCGTTGAAAGATGGCCATGTAGTCTTCCCATTCTGACTGTCGTGGCAAGGTTGCCAAACGCTTCATCGCTAAGTCCCAGTCGAAATCCAGAGGTGTCTCTACAATCATAAACAAGCGCGTACCCAAAATGTAAATCTCCATCTCAAGGATCCCCACCTCACGTATTCCCTCCAAAATCTCCTGCCAAACTTCCCCCTGACTATGTCGCTTCCGGTATTCGGCAATCAATGCTGGATCATCTTTCAAATCCATAGTCTGGCAATAACGTTTCACCGGACCTTTGTAGGACTTCACTCTATAACCTTCAGTACTCATGCTCAAAGCTGACTGTCACTCAGTTCAAACGTATTAGCCTGTGTCATGTCACCTGTGGTAAGACCCTTGGTCAACCAACGCTTACGCTGAGCCGAGGTACCATGATTGAAGCTCTCTGGCACAGTATATCCCTGTGACTTCTTCTGCAGGTAATCATCGCCTATCACCAGTGAGCAGTTGATGGCTTCTTCCAAATCACCTTGCTCCAGTGAGCCAAACAGCCTGTTCTCATAATAGCCCCACACACCAGCATAATAGTCGGCCTGCAACTCTATGCGCACACTCACTCGATTGCTGTCTTTCTCCGACATACGAGCCATCTGTTCATGAGCACTATCGAGTGTTCCCAACAAATATTGTACATGGTGTCCCACCTCATGGGCTATCACATAGGCATAGGCAAAATCGCCATCGGCCCCCAACTGCCGTTTCATGTTACTGAAGAAAGAAAGGTCGATATACAGACACTGGTCGGCTGAGCAATAGAACGGTCCTACCGAAGCTGTGGCCTGACCACAGCCTGAACGCACAGCATTGGTGAACAGCACCATCGTTGGAGCCTTATAGGTTCGTCCATACTGCTTGAACACCTTGGTCCATACATCCTCCGTACTTGCCAGAATCTGACGGGAGAACTTGGCCAATTCTTCCTCTTCGGCTGTCATCTCCCTTTGGGTACCATCGCCCGTGGAAATCATGGAGCCTACATCGGCATTGGTTAATACACTCAGGGGGTTGCCTCCCATAAACCAGGTAATCAGTGCCATTACTATCAAGCCACCAATACCCATGCCAGCCTTGGCGCCACCGCTTAAACTTCTGCGGTCGTCCACGTTGCTGCTTTCTCTACGTCCATCAAGTCTCATAGTATCTATTATTTAGTTTATTGACGCAAATATAAACTTTTATTTTGAATAATCCACAATATCACTGCCCATTTCTATCTCCAACTCTCCCCCTGCCATGATGTCCTGATAGTCGATAAAATGCTTTTGGTAAGGTTCACCGTTCAAAGTAATGCGTTGAATATATATGTTATCAGCATTGTTGTTGAGCGTACGGATGGTGAATGTACCCTGCGGCAGTTTGATTACAGCCTCGTCAAAGATAGGAGATCCGAAGAAATATCTGCCTCCCGCGGGCTCCACCTGATAGAAGCCCAAAGAGGAAAGGATATACCAAGCCGACATCTGCCCCACATCTTCATTTCCAGAGAGCCCATCGGGCTGGTCCCGATATTGCTCACGCAGCACTTGGCGCACTTTCTCCGCCGTTCTCCCAGGCTGATCCATCATAGTATAGAAATAGGTGATGTGATGGCTTGGTTCATTACCATGGGCATACTGGCCTATCAATCCGCTGATATCAGGCGAAGCATCCTCGCCCATGTCCCCTTCCACGATAAAGAGCGAATCGAGTTTCTGCAAGAATAGATCCTTACCACCAAGCAAACGAGCTAAGCCCTCTACATCGTGAGGCACCAGCCAAGTGTATTGCCAAGCCGTGCCCTCTGTATAGTCATCGTTTTCATGGGAAGCACCAAACGGGTTGAATGGCGCATGGAACGTACCGTCCTTCCCCCTGCCACGCATGAAATGGGTTTCTGGGTCGAAGATATTCTGGTATTGCTTGCTACGCTGGAGGAAATACTCATAGTCGTCTGTCTCACCCAAAAACTGAGCTACCTGTGCCAATGCCCAGTCGGCCAAGTCGTATTCCAGTTCATAGGCCACCGACTCCTTCATAGTTTCCCAGGGAATGTAGCCATATTCCTTACGAACATCATTACCTCGTTCGTCAAGCATGGCCGTCTGACGCATCGCCTCGTAGGCTTCCTCATAGTCAATGCCAGAAAACCCTTTTAGCACGGCATCGGCCACCACAGGGATAGCAGGATAACCCACCATACAATCAGTCTCACATCCCATAAGATGCCATACGGGCAACTTCCCTTGCTGCTTGAAGATGCGCAGCATGGTATTTATCATGTCAGGCACCCGCTGGGGCTGCAATATGGTGAGTAAGGGATGGGCGGCACGATAAGTGTCCCATAGGCTGAAGGTGGTATAGTTGATGAAATCTTCTCCTTGGTGCATCTCATGGTCGGCTCCATAATAAGCACCATCCACATCGCAAAATTCCGAAGGAGCAATCATGGTGTGATACAATGCAGTATAGAAAGTAGTCAGGGCATGCTCGTCGGAGGTCTTTACCTGTACCTTACTCAATTCAGTATTCCAAGCCTCATCGGCCCTGCGACAAGTACTCTCAAAGTCCCAGCCAGGCAATTCAGACAGCATATTCTCTCTGGCTGCCTCCATACTGGTAGGCGATAATGCTACTTTCATCATCACAGGCTCCCCAGAAGTTGTATCTATATCAGCTCGTACATAGACAACCTTTGCCTTGACTTCTGTTCCATTAACAAGCTGACCATCGGCAATCCAGGTTACAGACTTAACGGGTTTCTCAAACTCTGCATGAAAAAAGATGCGCTGATCAGATGCCCATCCGCTGGAGTAGCGATACCCTTCAATAGTTCGATTATCCACCAAGCGGGCATAGCCTTCTACAGGGCTGTCCCAGCAACCACCATTCTGCAAATCGATGACGATGGCAGCATCCTCGGTATTGGAGAAAGTATATCGATGCATGCCTACACGCTTGGTAGCTGTAAGTTCGGCTTCTACCCCATAACGGGTGAGAAATCCCTTATAGTAACCTGGCTTCACCACTTCACGACTGCGGTCGCTGTAGCTCCATAGTCCGCTTTGAGGGTCGCTTTCCTCCCCTCGGGCATAGGTCACAGAACCAGTCACTGGCATCACAGTTATATCAAACAAGTCACCAACACCCGTTCCGCTCAGATGCGTATGCGAATAGCCAATCACCGTATTGTCGCTCTCGTGGTAACCTGAACACCAGTCCCAACTCTGGGGAATGCTTGTTGGTCCAAGCTGTACCAGTCCGAAGGGTACATTGGCTCCCACAAATACATGCCCATGTCCACCAGTACCAATCAGCGGATTCACAAACTCAGTAAAATGCATTTCCTCTTGACTCGTAGTGCAGCCTATCGTCAGTGCAAGGGTTAGAAAAGAATAAAACAACAGTCGTAAGTTTCTCATAGTATCATGATTTAAATGTTGCAAAGATAGGAATTATAATTTAAAATGCATTATCTTTGCATAAAATTAAACTTCATGTACAGTATCAAAAGAAACATCCTGCAACTGGCCTCCCTGCTCCGTGAGCATGGAGTGCGTCAGATTGTGATTTGTCCTGGCAGCCAGACTATCCCCATCGTTCAGACCCTTGCCCATATACCAGACTATAGATGCTACCCCATGAACGATGTGCGTGGCGCAGGTTTCTATGCCCTCGGGCTCGCCCTACACGGAGGAAATCCTGTAGCAGTGATATGTACGGCCGACAGTGCCTTGCTCAATCTGCATCCAGCCGTGGCAGAGGCCTTTTACCAGCAAGTGCCTTTGGTCGTGATTTCTGCCGACAGGTCTCCTGCCTGGATCGGACAGATGGATGGGCAGACCTTGCCCAAGTCCAATATTCTTGGTACACTGCTCAAGAAAAGCGTTTGTCTGCCCGAAGTGAATACTGAGGAGGATGCTTGGCACTGCAACCGCCTCATCAACGAGGCCTTGATGGAACTGAACCATCATGGCAAAGGCCCTATTCACATCAATGTCCCGATAGGGGAACCTCTCTTCGACATGAGTGCTACCGAATTGCCTCATGAGCGCATCATCCGTCGCTATGAGGGACTGAACATGTACAACAATGACTACGAGCCCTTGATAGAGCAGTTGAACAAATATCGTAACCGCATGGTTATTGCCGGCCAAATGAACCTTATCTATATTTATGAGAAAAAATATGTGAAGCAGCTCTCCAAGCAGTTTGTATGGATTACAGAGAGTATTGGCAACAAGACCGTACCTGGTATTCCCATCCGTCACATCGACCAAGTGCTCTACCCCATGGCCAAAGACACCATGGAGCGGATGCGTCCAGAATTGCTTATCACGTATGGAGGACAGATTCTTTCGCGCCGCCTGAAGTATTTCCTTCGTCACAATCCACCATTGGCACACTGGCACATCTGCAAAGACGGACAGGTCTGTGATCTCTTTGGAGGTGCCCTTACTACTATCATCGAGATGGACCCATTTGAATTCTTAGAGCGCATCGCCCCCCTCATCGAAGATGTGCCCTCTTCCTATCCGCGTACATGGGAACAATTAGCTGCCAATGTAAAAACGCCTCAACTGCCCTATTCTGAGATGAGTGCTGTAGGGCAGTTGATACAGCACTTGCCTACACCTTGTGCCCTGCACCTGGGAAATAGCTCTGCCGTGCGCTATGCCCAGTTCTTCGATGTGGCCGATGAGGTAGAGGTACTTTGCAACGGAGGTATGGGAGGCATCGAAGGTTCTCTCTCCACAGCCATCGGCTATGCCACCATGGACGAAAAATTGAATTTCCTGGTGATAGGTGACCTGAGTTTCTTCCATGACATGAATGGCTTGTGGAACTCCAACTATGGTTCTAACATCCGCATCCTGCTGCTTAACAACGGAGGTTGCGAACTGGTGCATACCCTACCCAAAGTGGAACTTGACGATTCTTCAAGCCGCTTTATCACAGGGCAGCATCATGCTTCCGCCCGTGCCTGGGCAGAAGATCGAGGTTTCAAATATATGGAGGCACATAGCGAAGAAGAATTGCAGGCAGGAATCACTATACTTACCCAGCCTTCCATTACTCGTCAGCCCATGCTCTTGGAGGTATTTACACAATGCGAGGAAGATGCGAAAGTTCTGAAAGACTACTATCATTCGCTTCGAAAATGATTGTCCATAGCCGATACCTGCCTTTCAAGGGCTATAACGCCATCAACCTCTTTGGATTGATTGTGGTTCATCCAGAGGTCAAGGTGGATGCCGTAATGCATAATCACGAGCGTATCCACACCCGCCAGATGCTGGAACTACTCGTTGTGGGCTTCTACCTATGGTACATTGCAGAATGGCTTATCCGCCTCCCTCGCAAGGGAAATGCCTATCGTCGCATCTCCTTTGAACAGGAAGCCTATGACCACGAACACGACCTAAACTACCTGCATCATCGCAAGCTATTTGCTTGGGTTCACTATCTATAAACCCCTACCTCACTAATACACAACGGCCCCCTCGCTTCCAAGAAATTAATCCTGACAACTTTTGTACTAACTGCAGGAAAACGCAAAATACGCTTGTAACCGATAGTAGTTGTTTCCTCCCCCACATCCATCGGATTCCACATCTCTCCGTCGAAGTATTCCACGCTGAAATGCGAAACACGTTGTCCCAGAGGAATATACTCTTGTAACAACAGTTTGCTCAGCGTCTGCTTTTCAGTGAAAGTAAGTGTCAAGGAAGCGGTAGTTACTCCATCTGGAGTTGCCCAATAGGTATCAAATTCACCATCCACCACATGTTTGGCGGCAAAGTTCCTACCTCGCACATCCGTAGCTTCTACGCGAGCCTCTTTGGCCAAATTCTCCGCCAAATCCTGTGTGATGCGATAATGGAAAGACACAGCATTCAGAGAATCTGTCTTGGATATCAGTCCTTCCTTATTGACAGGGAAATTTAGCAGCAGGTTACCATTGCGCCCAACACTCTGGTAGTATAGTTCCACCAAGTCGTCTGCGGTCTTCACTTGGTTATCTTCGCTCTCATGGTAGAACCAGCCCGGTCGGATAGACACATCACACTCGGCTGGAATCCAAGTATCCCCGTCCAGATGGCCTGTAGTCAGTTCATCAGTATTTGGATAGCCTGGATAAACTTCCTTTCCCTTCAAGAAAGACCAATTGGTAGTGCCAGCCTTGCCACGCTCGTTGCCCACCCAACGACAGCCTGGGCCACCGTCGGAGAAACAAATGGCATCGGGTTGCAAATCCTCCACCATCGCCCATGCCTTAGGGAAATCATAATAAGTTCTACGATCTATATTGCGCTTTTCGCGTGCTCCTCCATAATAACCATCTCCTCCGTTAGCCCCATCAAACCACACCTCGAAAATGTCACCATACCGCGTCAGCAAATCACGAAGCTGCGCATGATAGTATTCCACATATGATGAAGAGCCGTAATCAACCCTGTTTCTGTCCCAAGGCGAAAGATACACGCCAAACTTCAGACCATACTTACGACAAGCCGCAGCCAGTTCGCCCACCACATCACCCTTGCCATCCTTGTAGAAAGAATGGCTGATATTGTAATCCGTCAGCTCTGTAGGCCACAGACAGAAACCGTCATGATGCTTAGCAGTCAGAATCACCCCCTTCATACCAGCCTCCTTAAAAGTTCTGACCCACTGTTCTGCATCCAAATGAGAGGGGTTGAAGGTCTTGGGATCTGTATCCCCATACCCCCACTCCATGTCATTGAACGTATTCAGCCCGAAATGGATAAAAGCATATGTTTCCATCTGCTGCCACGCCACTTGCTTCGCTGCAGGTATCGGATATACAGCCTCTGGGGCAGCCGTCTGGTCAGCACATCCCCCCAGCATCAGTGCCACTACTACCAAACTCACAAAGTGTCTCATATTTTTGTTACCTCTCATAAAACTCTATCGGCAAATCGTCCGGATCAAAGCAAAACACAAACTTCTTCCCCGAAAACGGATCAATACGCACTTGCTCGTGCGGTACCCCTTTGGCAGCTACCTCAGCGAGGGTAGCTTCCACATCGTCCACCTCAAAAGCCAAGTGGCGCAAACCAGCTGCTTCTGGACGGCTCAAACGTTTGGGAGGATGGGGGAAAGAAAACAGTTCCACCACAAATTCACCGTTTAGTGCTAAGTCTGTCTTGTACGACTCTCGTTCAGCTCGATAGTTCTCCGAGAGCACCTCCAGTCCCAACACTTCTGAATAAAAGGCCTTTGACTTTGCATAGTCAGAACAAAGTACAGCCACATGATGAATCTTATTTAGTTTCATACACCTTATTATATTGATTACGTGGCGAAGATAAACAATATCCGTGAGAAAAACAAGAGCGGCCTCTTTCTTGAGGTCGCTCTCCAATATCCTTTTTAGGTTCCACTACATTGAAAAAGTTATTTGCTTCTTGTTTGTCGATGCAAAGTTAGAACATCCCCTATTCTCCACCAAAAAACTTACGTTAAGGTTACGTTAAGATTCAATTAGTCACAAATGAAATAAAAAATGGGGGGAAGACACCCCCCCATTATTATAATATAGAATAATTCCTAGTTGAACCAACGCACGTAGCAGAAGTCCATGCGGTGTGGCAGGTCGACATTCTTGGGGAACATGCGGAAAGCAAACTTAAACATACCCGGATTTTCCATCTTGTGCTGCAGCTGGAATGTAAAGAGGTTACCCTCACGCTTCACCACTTTAAACTGTTCTACATCATAAACTTTCTGTTCATCATCTCTGTTCTGACGGGTGATGACCATCTCAACACCTATGGCATCGTTAAGTCCGCACTCATCGACCACAATCTGGGTGGTGTATTCTTTGCCTCCCTCAAAGATATTATTCGGCACATCTTCGGTATGTACGCTCACCACCTTGATGTCGTTCCAACGTTCAGCTACTGTCTCTTTCCACTGAGCAATCTCCTTAGCCATAGCAAAACCGTTGGCTTCGAGTGCCTTGAAACGCTTGGCCTCCTTACAGTAGAACTTCAAATAATAATCGTCGAGCTGACGCTTCATTGTGTAGTGAGGAGCTATCTGAGCAATAGAATTCTTTATTACCTTAATCCAATCCTTAGAAATGCCCTTCTTGTCCCTATTGTAATAGAGAGGAATGATTTCTTTCTCCAACAGGGCATAGATGGTAGCGGCATCGAGCTGATCCTGATGACCCTGGTTCTGGTAAGTACGCTTCTCGGTGAGCGCCCAACCGGCTCCCTCGCGGTAGCCCTCAAGCCACCAACCGTCTTTTACGCTGAGGTTGACCACACCGTTCATCTCGGCCTTTTCGCCAGATGTTCCAGATGCCTCAAGCGGACGCGTAGGAGTATTCATCCAGATATCAACACCTGACACCAAGCGGCGAGCCAACAGGAAGTCATAGTCTTCAAGGAAGATTACCTTACCTATGAATTCTGGACGCTGAGAAATCTCAAAGATTTTCTTGATGAGTCCCTGGCCTGCACCGTCGGCAGGATGAGCCTTACCAGCAAAGAGGAACATGACTGGATGCTCTGGATTATTCACGATGCGACTCAGACGATCAAGGTCGGTAAACAACAGGTGGGCACGCTTATAGGTGGCGAAACGACGGCAGAAACCGATAACCAGTGCGTTGGGATTGAAACTCTCCACCAACTTCACTACACGTGAAGGATCGCCCTGATTTTTCAGCCATGTCTCACGGAACTGCTCCTTGATATAGTCGAAGAGCTTCTTCTTCAGCGCCATGCGGGTAGCCCAAATCTCCTCGTCTGGACAATTGTATATACCATGCCAGATTTTTTCGTTAGACTGGTCGCTCATATGCTTGGCATCGAAATACTTGGCATACAGCTTACGCCACTCGTAAGCGCACCAAGTAGGGAAGTGAACACCATTAGTAACATAACCCACGTGGTTCTCCTCTGGGAAGTAGCCCTTCCAGATAGGAGCGAACATCTTCTTTGATACCTCGCCATGCAACCAGCTCACGCCGTTGACTTCCTGACAGGTGTTGCAGGCAAAGGTTGACATGCAGAAACGCTCCCCATGATCATCGGGATTAGTGCGGCCCATGCCAATGAACTCATCCCAAGAGATGCCAAGACGCTGTGGATAGCTGCTCATGTACTTGCCAAAGAGACCTTCATCGAAGTAGTCGTGACCAGCTGGCACAGGGGTGTGAACAGTATAGAGAGAGGAAGCGCGCACCAGTTCTAATGCTTGGTTGAAGGTAAGATGGTCTTCCTCAATATAGTCCACCAAACGTTGCAAATTGCAGAGGGCGGCATGTCCCTCGTTGCAGTGATATACGTCTTTCTTGATACCAAGTTTCTTAAGCAGCAACATGCCACCGATACCCAACAGAATTTCCTGCTTCATACGATTCTCCCAGTCGCCGCCATAAAGGGCATGTGTGATAGACTTGTCGAAGTCTGAATTCATCTCGTTGTCGGTATCAAGCAGGTAGAGTTTCACGCGACCCACGTTGACACGCCATACGTAGGCATGAACCTGATAGTTAGGATAAGGAACGTCGATTACAAGCGGATTGCCAAACCTATCGAGTTGGCGCTCCACAGGCAACGTGGCAAAATTTTGGCTCTCATAGTTAGCTATCTGCTGTCCGTCCATGGACAAGCTCTGAGTGAAGTAGCCGAAACGATAGAGGAAACCAACGGCACACATGTCAACATTGGAGTCAGAAGCCTCCTTCACATAGTCACCTGCCAGCATACCCAAACCTCCAGAGTAGATCTTGAGGGCTGAATGAATACCGTATTCCATGCAAAAATAGGCCACTGAAGGACGAGTAGTATCTGGCTCCACATCCATATAAGCGCGGAAAAGGGCATAAACTTCTTCAACACGCTTCATTAGTGCTTTATCATTTAATATTTCATCCAAACGTGACTGGCTCAAACGTTCGAGCAACATCACAGGATTATGTTTCACCTCTCTATAAATCTCAGGGTCAAGGTCACGGAACAGGTCACGGGCCTCATAATTCCATACCCACCACATGTTGTGGGCAATCTCGTCCAAACATTTCAGTTGCTCAGGAAGAATAGACTTTACAGTCAACTCTCTCCATTGAGGAGTGTTGGCACAATCTGCTTTAATTTTCATTTACAAAATTAATTAATATGTTTCAAAATTAAAAACCCACATTGCCCAGCAAACGTTGCTGCGCATTGCGTAAAGCGAGGTCATATGCCTCGTAATAATAGACGATAAAGTGTTTCCAAAGAGCCTTTTCGGCAATCTTGGAAGCTTCTTTACGGATATTGCTCACCTGTTTTTTGGATAAAGTAGAGAAAGCAGCGATGGTATCAACGATCTCGTCGGCCACCTCATGATAATTATAGTCGGATCTATGAATCACTTTCACGCCATCCAGCAAACTATTCTTGCTCTTTAAACTCTTTACCCACAAACCAAAACCTGTAAGATCGGTAGTGATGGTTGGAACATGGAAAGCAACGCTTTCAAGGGGCGTGTAGCCCCAGGGCTCATAATAAGACGGATACACACTGATATCCAATCCTATCACAATATCATAATAACTCTTATTCACGATTCCATCCCTACCATCGAGATAGCAGGGGACAAAGATAACTTTCACCTGATCACCTTGATGATTCTGCAAGCCCACACATTGCAGCATATTCAGCAGACTGTCGTGCTGGGCATCGTGCAACCAGTGTGTAGTAAAAGGTTTGTTAATAGGTGTATTGAATCTGTGCTGCTTGTCTTCCAATCGTGCCTGCAAATCTTCGCGAGGCTCCCCTACCCAAGCAGGAACAGTGACGAATGCAAGAACCTTCTTTTTGAGATCGCTCACTCTCTTAAGCCGCGCCATGGCATCGAGGAACACATCCTCACCCTTGTTCTTGAACTCGTAGCGGCCACTGATGCCGACTAAAAGGGTTTCCTCATCGGTGTACTCTTCGCCAAACATGCAACGTGCAATATGTAAAAGGGTAGAACGTGCGCGTTTACGCTTGCCTGTAAACAGGCTGCCCTTGGGCACAAAGTCATCTTCAAAACCATTCATCAACACCACATCAGCCGGCTTGTCAAGCAACTCACGGCACTCATTGTCGGTAATGTTACTCACCGTGGTAAAGCAGTCCACATGATGGGCTGTCTGTTTCTCAATAGAATGCTTGGACTGCATATTCAGCTCCTGTGCCATCTGGTCGCCATTATAAGCAAAGAGATAGTCGTAGAGAGGCTTGTTATTGCCTGCAATGGAACGGCCAATAGAAGTGGCATGTGTGGTGAAGATGGTAGCGATACGCGGTACCTTGATCTGCAGGTATAATGCTGCCATGCCAGTCATCCATTCATGGGCATGAAAGATAACCTTATCTAATGGAGTAAGGTTGAAACGATAGAAACTCTCCACCACCTTTCCTGCTGCTATAGCAAACATGGAAGCTTCGTCATAGTCGCCATAGGCGTGCAATGAATCAACCTCGTAGCGATTCCACATCTCTGTGTAAATCTCATTCTTATATTTATAAAAAGGTGTGAAATCTACCAAAATGACAATAGGCGTGCCAGGAATGTTCCAACGACCTACACGTACTTTCAATCCTTCAATCTGCTGGGCATGTTCTTTCCACGCCACACAAAGCGTATCAGATTCTTCGAAAAGAGGATTTTCTTTCTCTTGCCAGAAATCAGGCCCTACAAAAATAAGCTTATCCCGATGATCTGCTTGAAGCACTGCTGCACGTGTTGATAAGACGGTATATATGCCACCCACTTTATTGCAAACTTCCCAGCTCGCCTCAAAGATATAGTCGGGTATCATCAGTTCGTTATACATGTCCTTTGAATTTGGCTGCAAAATTACTTAAAATTTTCCAAACTACCGCCTCTTAAATCAAAAATCGGATACTTTATGTTGAAAAAAACAATAACCCCTCTACCCGAAAACGGGCAGAGGGGCTCATAGAAATGTCTAAAAAAGTATGATTATACCATCAAGGCGGCAATCAATGCAAGAATTGCGTAGAACTCAGGAAGTGCGCAATAGATCATGGTATTCACCATCACATCATGACCCTGAGCTATACCATTGATACCATTGGCAGCAACCTGACCCTGACGAATAGCAGAGAAGAGGCAAACAAGACCTACGCCCACACCAACACCAAACATTAACAAGCCATCTGTAGCAGCTCTTGACATGGTCAAGAAGAAAGCGATAAAACCATACAGACCCTGGGTAGATGGCAATGCGGAGAGAATCATAAAGCTTGCCGACTTAGAAGGGTCTTTCTTCAAACCTGCTTCAGCAGCATTACCAGCGATAGTTGTACCATATACACTACCAATACCAGACAAAGCCAACATCAGGCCAAGGCCGATGTAACCTAATAAAACTTGTACATCCATAATGTTTTAATTTTTAGTTATTAATTATTATTTTATTTATTCTTATTCTCTACGGTCGTGAATGGATTGTATGTAACACCTGTTCCATCATAACCTGCATTCTTGAAATATTCTACAAAGTTCAAACGAAGTGGGTGAACGAAGGCACTCAGACATGACATAGCAATGTTGAGCGTATGGCCGAACACCAGGATTATGCCACAGATAATCCAACCGATAACTCCACCTACACTTCCACCTGCCATCAAAGCCAAGTCATTGAATACGGCTCCCAGCATAGCGCCTGCCAATCCAAGGGCGTAGAGACGCATGTAGGACAATGTATCTCCCATCAGACCTGAAGCCATGTTGTAGGTTCCCCAGAGACCTGCCCCAATATTGACAAACACATTGCGATGGAGGTCGTTAAGCAGATAGATACCAATAGCACCTATACCTCCAATGACGATGAACGTCCACTTTGAAACCTCGGCAGGAATGATGTTGAGGAACAGCAGGGTGCCCGTTATGACAGAACCTACTACCACTACAAACCAACCCCAATCGCTCAAACAATTCTTAAACCCGAAACGTACGGTAGCCACTGTTGCCTTGATAAACAATGCAACACTGATATGGATGATACCTATAATCAGTGCAAGCACCATCTGCTTGTCATAATTGGTTCCCGGTATCTTTCCTGCAATCATAAATTGCTTCATACTATCAGGTACCCAGCTCTGGTCGATAAGAGCCACTCCGAAACACGTTCCAAAGATGGCTCCGATGATCAAAGTAAACACACCCAGCGAAATCACCAGATTCATCATGCCACGCATAGACGGCATTTTTCTCTTAAGGAACATGCCTAAGAGGATGAGCATGAGACCATAGCCGGCATCGCCCACACAGAAAGCAAAGAACAATGAGAAGAACGGAGCTATAAGTGGCGTAGGATCAAACTCTGAATACTCAGGCATACCATACATGCCTGTGAGTACCTCGTACAACTTATTGAACCAATTGTTCTTCAACTTTATTGGCACATTGTCTCCTTTCACGGCCTCACGGATTTCGTAGTAAACAGAACTTTGGTCAAGGTTCTTGCGGACCTCTTCCTCGCAGCCTATTGGTATCCATCCTTCCATTAGCAATACTGCTCCCTCAGCCTGTGGCTCTCCATCCAGACGAACCTTTATCAAGTCTATATCTCCTTGCAGGTATTTGTCGTAATGCTCTAAAGTATTGGAATACTTACGGCAAAAATGCTGCAACTCTTCTTTCGCCGAAATCTGGGTTTTAGCGAGTTCATCTCTTTTCTGCTGTAATTCTGACAAAGAAAGTTTTGGCATTACCACAGGTTCTATATCCAAATTGACAGGTTCCTTGGCAAAAGTAATAAAAAATACGTGACCAGCAGCCTTGGAAATCTGTATCACATCACAAACCTCTTCCCAATCTTTCTGATATTCACGCTCAGTACAGTTATAGAACTGAATGTAATAGCCAGCTTCCTTGAGTTTGTTGAGGTCACTCCAACTAAAATCACCCCAAGTATTCATTTCAGCCACTTCTTTCTCTATGGCAGGAATTTGCTGGTTCAATGTTTGAACGTCACTCACCAACTTATTATACTGACCTATCAATTGCTCTGCTGATACATCGGTATAAATATGATTATCGGCCTTATCCTTAAACTGGAAAGACATTTCCTTGAGAATGTTCCTAAATTGGTTATGGCGGTTCAGATTGCTCTGCAAGTCATCATTCATAGCACCAGCCTGACGCTCCTGAATGTGAATTACTCCCAATTCGCGAATCTTATCGAGAAAAGATTCATAATCCTTATGATAAATAAGGAACGTGAGTTTCTTCATTTTAGTAATCATACTTCACTCCCCTCCTTTCTCTTCTCTTGATGAGCTTTCATGATTTTCTGAGAAGACTTGGAGAGGTTCTCCTCATCTTCCATAAATCTCTTAATCTTACGAATAGCATCCTGATAGCCTGGTATCTGTACCTTCTCGAACAGGTTCACCTTCTGCGTGGTTTTCTTTCGGGCATGCTCCAGAAGTCCCAACTTCGCATCAGTAAATTCCTTCTCAATGGCAATGTGTGCCAGACTCTTCAGCAGACTAATACCATCTGCATACCATTTGGGTGCATTGAACAAACTGTAGGGCTTGGTTTCAAAGTCCACATTATCTAATTGAGGGACACGGACACCGGCAATCTTCTTAATAGCCAGATGAACGTCTGTGACCTTAATCAAAGAGGCATCAAATTCACTCCAAAGGGCAAACATGGCTTCGTAAGCTTGAATCTCTTTTTCTAACTTCTTCTCCAACTGAACAGCATCGTCTTTGCAGCGTTTCACCTCCATACGCAAGGCACTCTCCTTGTTTTTAATAATAGGCAAGGTGCGCTGACGCACTTTCAGTTGCTTTTCCAGCTGCTGAAGCGAAGTCTTGTTATATTGAAACTTAATAGCCACTGTATTGTCAGTTTAAAGGTTATTGTTCACTGTCCTTAGGCCAGTATTTCTCTACAAATTCCTTTCGGATGTTCACCTCTTCAGGGCGGAAATATTTGCCGAAGAGCTTCCAAGCCACATCAAGCATCTCGGTGGTGTCAATGTTAACATCGATGGCAAGCAAATCATTAGAATACTCTTTCGCAAATGCCAGTGTACGCTCATCGTAATTAGTCAAGTCGAAACCGTTTTCCAACTTAGTCTTTGCATTAGCTGCATCGGCATACAAACGAACTGCTGCATTCATCACCTGTGGGTGGTCCTTACGGGTCTTCTTACCTGTTACCAACTGTTTCAGGCGAGACAATGAACGGAATGGATCCACAATCACCTTACCTATATCAGTATCACGACGCAAGAAGAGCTGACCTTCTGTAATGTAACCTGTATTATCTGGTACAGCATGTGTAATATCACCACCCGAAAGGGTTGTCACTGCTATGATGGTAATGGAACCTCCCGTGGGGAATTGTACGGCCTTCTCGTAGATCTTAGCCAAGTCTGAGTAAAGAGAACCTGGCATAGAGTCCTTGGAAGGAATCTGGTCCATACGGTTTGACACAATGGCCAAAGCATCAGAATAAGAGGTCATATCAGTAAGCAAAACCAGTACTTTCTCGTTCTTTTGAACTGCAAAATACTCAGCTGCCGTCAATGCCATGTCAGGAACCAACAGACGCTCTACTGGAGGATCCTCTGTAGTATTCATGAAACTGATAATACGATTCAAGGCACCTGCGTTGGAAAACACATTCTTAAAGTAAAGATAGTCATCGTTGGTCATACCCATACCACCCAGGATAATTTTATCCGTCTGAGCACGCATGGCCACCATAGCCATCACCTGATTAAAAGGCTGGTCTGGGTCGGCAAAAAATGGAATCTTCTGCCCAGACACTAACGTATTATTCAAATCAATACCTGCAATACCTGTAGCAATAAGCTCAGAAGGTTGTTTACGACGCACTGGGTTCACTGAGGGACCGCCAATCTCCACTTCCTGACCTTCAATCTCCGGCCCACCATCGATTGGGTCACCGAAAGCATTGAAGAAACGTCCAGCCAACTGTTCGCTCACCTTAAGAGTAGGTGCCTTACCCAGGAAAACAACTTCTGCATTGGTAGGGATACCCTGTGTTCCTTCAAACACTTGCAAGGTCACCTCATCACCTGTAATCTTCACCACCTGGGCCAACTTGCCGTTTACGGTGGCCAACTCATCATAACCTACACCCGAAGCCTTCAAAGAAAGCGTGGCCTTGGTTATCTGGGTTATTTTCGTATATATCTTTTGAAAAGCTCTAGCTGCCATTTTCTTATCGTTTTAATGATTAAACCTTTCTTTCTGCAACCAGATCATGCAACTGTCTCTTATAATCGTTGTATTGCTCTGATTTGAACTTAGAATAGTTCATTTGCTTACCAATGTTGATCAATCTCTTGAAGAAATCCATCACTTCATTGAAATTATCAAACTTAAAATCTGTATGGCAAATTTCGATAACCAAGTTCATAATCTCTTCCTGACGATTGAGCGGTGTCACAGCATCGATCTCATCAAAAGCATCCTGTTGCAAAATAATGAAGTCTATGAGTTCTGACTTCCAGAAAGTTACGTGATAATCTACAGGAACACCATCATCACCCAAGATGTTGATTTGTTCTGAAATTTCCTTACCACGCTGCAAACGAGTCCTCAACTCATTTACCTTGTTCAACCAGTCATCGTTGATACACTTGGAAATATAGGCACCAAACTCAGGATATTCCACATATTTAGAATAGGAATCAATAGGATTGATAGCTGGATAACGTTTACTATCGGCACGAGCCTGCTCTAGTGCATAGAAGCAACGAGCCACCTTCTTGGTATTCTCAGTCACAGGCTCCTTGAGGTTACCACCTGCAGGTGATACTGTACCGATGAAAGTAATTGAGCCTGATTTGCCGTTATAAAGCTCTACATATCCTGCACGGCCATAGAAGTTTGAGATAATAGATGACAAATCCATTGGGAAAGCATCAGGCCCAGGCAATTCCTCCATACGGTTTGACATTTCACGTAAAGCCTGTGCCCAACGAGAAGTTGAATCAGCCATCATCAATACTCTCAGACCCATGCTTCGATAATACTCACCCAATGTCATGGCTGTATATACGGATGCCTCACGGGCAGCCACAGGCATGTTGGAGGTATTGGCAATAATGATGGTACGCTCCATCAACATTCTGCCTGTATGTGGATCCACTAGTTCTGGAAACTCCGTGAAGATTTCCACCACCTCATTGGCACGTTCACCACAGGCTGCAATAATCACGATATCAGCTTCGGCCTGCTTGGAAATGGCATGCTGAAGCACGGTTTTACCCGTACCGAATGGGCCAGGGATGAAGCCCGTACCACCTTCGGTGATAGGATTCAAGGTATCAATGGCACGAACACCTGTCTCCAACAATTTGAAAGGACGAGGCTTCTCCACATAATTCGTCATAGCCACCTTAACAGGCCATTTCTGAATCATAGTAACCTCAATGTCCTTTCCTTCAGCATCTGTCAAGACTGCCACTACATCATCAATAGTGTAGTCGCCTTCTGGAACTACAGATTTGACAGTAGCAATTCCCTCCAGACGGAAAGGAGCCATAATTTTCAGAGGTTGATGATTTTCTTCCACTTCACCCAACCAATAGGATGCCTTGACTTGGTCGCAAGGTTTGGCCAATGGAACAAAATGCCATTTTCTCTCTCTATCCAATGGATAGGTATAATCTCCACGTTTCAGAAATACTCCTTCCATTTTGTCCAAGTCGTTCTGCAAACCATCATAGTTCTTGGAAAGCATACCTGGACCTAACGTCACTTCAAGCATATGGCCGGTAAATTCAGCTTGGGCTCCTACTTTCAGGCCACGTGTGCTTTCAAAAACCTGCACATAAACCTGAGAGCCTACCACCTTAATCACCTCTGCCATAAGTCTGTCACCACCCGTCAAGATATAACAAATCTCATTCTGTGCGACAGGACCATCTACGTTTAGGGTCACCATGTTGGCAATTACCCCACTAACAGTTCCTTTTGTTGCCATATATAGTTAATTTATTTTATCAAAAATCTTGAGGGACCCTCACCTCATCCTTCAATGAGGCTATGATTTCCCTAAACATCTTACTTCCTCTTTCTTTATCAAGAGTGATCCAACGCTCAATAATATCCGTCTGCAAGAGGAATACGTAAAGCCGTTCCAAAGTGAAATACTCGAAGAAAGTATTATCTTCCATCCATTTCCAACGAAGCTGATCCACCTTTTTCTCACGTTCAACCAAATCAGAAACTTCTACAATTTTCATTACCTGTTCCAAGTAATCCACTTCAGATGAGAGACCGAAGTCTCTTGCATTCGACTTGCGTAAAATCTCACAAATCTCAGAATCTCCGATAATCAATGACTCTACTTCCATCTTATACTTTCTGGCAGTCAATGCTACCAATATGTTGTTTACATTCAAGTTGAACTCAAACCAAGATGAAACAAACGTATTACTGCATTTCATTGCATAAGCATAATAGGAAGCCGACAATTTATCAACGGTCAATATTTTGCCCTCGATGAAAGTTGGATCGAGAAGATACGAAGTAATAAACTGATTAAGATAGGATGGTAAAACATTGGGAGTAAGAATCTTTCCCTCTTCCTGTATCTGATTTATGATACTCAGGATATTTTCAGCCGAAAAATTACCACGTGGGTCAATCTCAGTTTCTTTATCCTTCAGAAGAGCCAACACATTGGCATTGTCGAATTTAAGATAGAACAAATCTACCAATTTCTTATCTGCATTGGTAAGATTTGGGTAGAACTCTGTCTTAAAATCAGCAACTGAATACCTAAGTTTATTATCTTCTAAGGACAACTCAGGTAAGCCGGTTACTAAGTAATAATACTTACTCATAGTACCAGCATTTTTATTTAAACAATAAATCTACTAACTGTGGACGTAAGAAATCCTTCAGGTAGTTCGTAAATTCCTCTTCTCCAAAATTCACTTTATAAGAGCCATCGGCTGGTGAAATAGAGAACAAGGTCTTCAGACCATTTACTTTCTCAATTTTCACACCCTTCTCCAACAAGTCTTTAGCTTGTGCACTAAAGAAACTCTTCAAGCCATCAGCATCAGCTGTTGAAATCACAAGGGGTTCTGTAGATGACCACTTCTGAGCCAAAGAAACAATAAATTTATTCAGAAAATCTTTATTTTCTGTAAATGCTTTCACATCAGTATTGACAATCTTCTTTGTCAGCAGGTTGGCTACTTCTGACTTCAAAGCATTGACAGCCTGTTCTGTGTAAAGTTTCAATTCAGACTTGGAATTTTCAGACAACTCTTCAGCAGCTTTCTGAGCAGAAGTGATAATCGTCTCAGCTTCATTCTTTGCATTCGCAACAATCTTCTGAGCCTCTTCTTGGGCTTTAGAAATTAGTTTCTGAGCTTCTTCATTACCTCTTTCTACACCTTCATGGTAGATTCTATCGGTCAGTTCTTGAATTTTGTTTTCCATAATAATTTAAGGAATTTATTTATTATTACTAATTTTTCAAAGGTATTTACATATTAAACACCGCTAAGTTAATAAAAATTTTTTAAAAATGGGGTTTCGAATCAAAAACTACATCGAAAAAAAATTATTTAGACCGTATTTGAATTAATAAAAACGCAATATATACAAAATGAAAAGTATAATTGACAAAAGAGAGAAGTCTAAAAAATGTACAAAAAAAGGGTTCCCCGCAGGGAACCCTCTCTTCAAGACGGCGGCTACCTACTCTCCCACCCGTCGGGGCAGTACCATCGGCGCGGTCGGGCTTAACTTCTCTGTTCGGAATGGGAAGAGGTGGAACC
>Ga0310786_10000343_pt1 | contig 75907 bp, 55 predicted proteins | sample AusTroGonzalo_MG_FD_203881 | JGI IMG/M metagenome (GOLD analysis project Ga0310786, IMG submission 203881) | Bovine rumen microbial communities from tropical cattle in Woodstock, Queensland, Australia - Gonzalo_03 (v2) (version 2) | ecosystem: Host-associated > Mammals > Digestive system >... | reverse complement strand
GTGCCATAATTGATTAGGATTTAAATAAGGGGTTTAACAAACGATTTCTTTTACTACGAGGTTGGTCAGATCCTGACGGTGACCGTTCAACTTGCGGAAACCTTTGCGGCGTTTCTTGTGGAAGACAAGAATCTTCTCGCCACGGCTCTCGTTGTCGATGATCTCGCATACTACTTTGGCTCCCTTGACGTACGGCGCACCCACTTTAACAGCGCCGTCCTTGTCCACTAACAGAACCTTCTCAAACTCAACCGTTGCACCTGCTTCGGTGTCCATGCGGTTGATGAACAATTTTTTGCCGGCCTCTACACGAAACTGCTGGCCTTGCATTTCTACAATTGCGTACATTGTACTGTTTTTAGTTTAAATTACACGAGCCGGGCGGCTTGATAGATCCTACACGCTGCTAAAAGTTTTTGACTTTCTCATGCGTCGTCTATGGCGACTTTCGGAGCCCGAACCCGAAAAAAAGCGCACAAAGGTACAACAAATATCTCATATTTGCAAATCCCGCACGCATCTGCCGCATGATTTTACTTAATAAAATCTGCGTTGCAATGTTTGGGCAGCAAAATGCCGTGCGAGACCTCATTTTTTACGAGAATAAGGCATGTGAAGACATTTTTTTGCTGAAATATTTGCAAAATTCAAAAAAAAGTTGTAACTTTGTGGGCTCATTTGTGTGCAAGTAAATAATTATGCAAAATATGATATGTAAAATCAAATATGCATTATTTTTGGCGGTGATCGGCTTTGCGTTGAGTTCGTGCTTGACGTCGAAGAAAGTCAACCTGCTGCAGGAGCCTGACGGCAAGAAGATTCCGTCGTATGCGGATACGTTGCCGTTTGAGGATTACCTGATTCGTACGGATGATAGGTTGTACATACAGGTCTATTCGATTGACGAGAATCTGACGAAGCTCTTCAATCATGGAACGAGCGGGACATATATGCGTCAGCAGATGTTGAGCGGAGGCGGTGATCTGTACGGAACAAACGAGTTGTACTCGTATCTGGTGGATGCGAACGGTAATATCCTGTATCCGATGATTGGCGAGATACCGGTTCGCGGCAAGACGACCCGTGAGGTGAAACATATGTTGGAGGAAGAGTTATCGGGCTTGGTCAAGAGCTTGGGCAACTACGCGATGATGTCGGTTGATGTGCAGGTGATAGGCCGTTTCTTCTCGGTGATTGGTGCGGTGCAGAGTGCCCGTGTGCCGCTACTGAAGGAGAAAGTGACGATCTTTGAGGCGCTGGCGCTGGCGGGCGACATAGCCGAATACGGTGACCACTCGAAGATCCGTATTGTCCGCGAGATTGAGGGCGAGACGACGATCCGTACGTTCGACGTACGCAGTAAGGATATCATCAACTCGGAGTTCTACTATATCGAACCGAACGATGTGATCTATATCCAGCACATGCCGGGGCATACGTTCGGCATCAACCATGTGACGACCACGATAGCCGTGGTGGCAACAACGATTTCGTTCGGCGGATTTATCTACGCGCTGGTTGTGCGCTCGATGAATGCCGCGAAACGGTCGAATCAAACGAATAATTCAGGAGGACAGTAATATGAAGAAGAACAACACATTATTCTATCTCCTGATTATGGTAGCCTGTATGTTGACAGGCTGTTACAGCAACCGTCAGATCGGTTTGCTTCAGGAGCGTGACGGAATACCAACCTACGACAGTGTGCCCTACGAGCCCTATCGTCTGCATGTGAATGACGAGATCGTCTATCGTATCATCACGATGGACGAGACTATATCCAAGGCGATGAGTGCCGGTCAAGAGCAATACAGTTCGCAGTATGCGACTTCGTACCGCATCTACTCCGACGGCACGGTTGATCTGCCGTTCTTGCCACCGATTAAGATGGTCGGTCTGACCGAACGTGAGGCGCAAGATACGTTGTGTGCATATCTGAGGCAGATCATACCCGATGCGGATGTGAAGCTGGCGTTGTACAACAAGAACTTCACTGTGCTGGGAGATCTCGGTTCGGGGCAGTATAAGATTTACAAAGAACGCATGACGATCTTCCAGGCATTGGCGATGACCGGTGATGTGCAAAATTCCGGCGACCGCAAGCACGTGCGTATCGTTCGCCCGAACGGTAACGAACCGCCAGAAGTGCTGGAGTTTGATATACGATCGAAGTCGATCATCGACTCCAAGTATTACTACATCTATCCCAACGACCTGATCTACGTGAGTCGTGAGCCCGGGGCGTTCTACAAGGTGCCCTCGTACAGCAGTTTTATCAGCTTGATCACCTCGTCTGTGGCGTTGCTGGTAACCGTACTAAACTATATTCCGAATGTGAATTTTTAGTTGAGCGTTTAGAGTTTAGAGTTGAAAGAAGTTGAAAGTCAAAAGATAATAGAATATGGCAGAAAATAATCCTTATAGCAATCCGTATGGCAATCCGTATGGCAACCCCTATGCTAATCCGTATGGCAATCCCTACGGTAACCCTTATGGTGCGACGATGGACGCCGCAGATAGCGGTGACGGCGATGGCGATTCGAACATCAACGTCATGGAGTGGGTTGTGCGCTTCCTGCACTACTGGTATCTGTTCGCGCTGGGACTGGCGATAGCGTTCTCGCTGGCGATGCTCAAGAACCGCCGCTGGATACCGGCGTACTACAGTTACGGCACGGTGATCATCAAGCAGGCTGGCGGTTACGGCGCAACGAACCTGATGCGTGGTTTTACCATTGACGAGGGCATGAACAACGTCAACAACCAAGTGCTGATGCTTCGTTCGTATGACCTGATCGGCCGTACGATAGACTCGCTGCCGTTCATGAATGTGGAGTATATCACGCAGGGACGTTTCAAGACGCGTAATCTGTATCATAACACGCCGTTCACTGTTGAGACGCAGCAGGTTGATGCTCGCGCATACGGTTTGTTGTTCCGCATAGATATGCAAGAGGATGGTACGTTATATATCTCGTCGGCTGACGAAGAGGAAGTACCTCCTTTCCGTGTAGAGACGCGTTATGGCGAACTATTTGAGACTCCGTATTTCACAGGCCGGATTATGCCTACCGCGTTTGTGACAGCTAAGGGGCGTATGTTCTTCCGTTTCCGTTCGCGTGAGTCGCTGGTGTCAGAGTTCCAGAGCCGTCTGCAGTTGAACTTCCTGCAGCAGAGTTCGACCGTACTGTGTATCGGTCTGACGAGCGAGACGCCTGAGCGGGACTGTGAGTTCATAGACAAACTGTCGGATATCTTCCTCATCCAGAACCTTGAGCGCAAGAACGAGCAGGCAGAGAACTCCATCCGATTTATCAACGAGCAGCTGCAAGTACTGCAACGTTCGCTGGAAGAGTCGGAGGGTGAGATGACGGCTTTCCGTCAGGAGAACAGATTCGTGGATGTCAGCTCGTATGCTTCGCAGCTGATGTCGATGATTGCGGATTACGACCAGCAAGTGTTGCAACTGCGCCTGAAAGAGACCTATCTCGACTACCTGGATAACTACCTGCATGAGTCGATAGAGCAGGGGACCGTCATCGCGCCGGCATCACTCGGGTTGGACGAACAGTCGCTCATGGCGCTGGTCAGCCAACTCAATGAGTTGCAGATACAACGCGGTGAGTTGACGGATAAGAACGTGTATTATGCCAAATATACAAAAGACATTGAGAATGTCAAACTGACCTTGGCGGAGGTACTCAAGTCGATGCGGATGTCGCTGGATATAGAGAAGAAAGATCTGAAGGAGCGTTACTCCGAGGTGGAAAGCAATATCAAGCGTCTGCCGGAGAAAGAGCTGCAGATGGTAGCTATCGAGCGCAACTACCGCATAGACGACAACTACTATACGTTCTTCCTGCAGAAGCGTGCCGAGTCGGAGATCCAGAAAGCCTCGAACATGCCGGACAACGAGATCCTTGACCGCGCGCGCATAACTACCAAACTCGTCAACGATAAAGTGAAGAAGAAGACGATGAGCACCTATCTGGCTATCGGATTTATCCTGCCACTTGTGCTGATCATCCTCTCCGAACTGCTGAACGACAAAGTGCGCACGCCTAAAGAGGTGGATAAACTCTCGAAGTTCCGTCTGATCGGTACGCTCCGTCACGCCCGTTCGCAAAACCCGACGCTGGTGAAGACCTCGCCGCGATCGGGCTACGCCGAGATGTTACGCGCTATGCGAACGCGTATCGAGTTCATCGTGGGCAGAAAAGAGAAACTGTGTATCTGCGTCACCTCGGCGGAGTCCGGTGACGGTAAGACGTTCATGTCCACGAACCTCGCTGCGCTGTACGGCATGACTGGCAAGAAGACGTTGCTCATCGACCTAGACGTGCGCAAGCCGAACGTACACACGAAGCTGGCGGTCGAGAACGGTGTAGGTATGACGAACTACCTCATCGGTGAATGCACGGAGGAAGAGCTGATCTTGCACAATGAGAAATTCGAGTTCGACTTCATCCGCGCCGGTGCTGTCCCGCCTAACCCGGGTGAGCTCATCCACAGCGACAAACTGCATGAGTTCATCGACAGGATGCGCGAGAAGTATGACTATATCGTGATGGATACATCACCTATCGGTCAGGTACCCGATGCACTTTCGCTGGTGGCTGATACGGATATCACGATCTTCGTAATCCGCTGTCTGCAGACCTCCAAGTCGTTCTGCTCGCAGACGCTTGAGGCTCTTGAAGAAGATTACTCAGGCAAGATCCATCTCGTGTTGTCCGATATCCCGACAGAAGGCTTCCATTCGGGCTACGGTTACGGCTATGGTTACGGTTACGGCCGCCGTCAGTACGGTTACGGCTCGTATGGCTACGGTTACGGCTATGGTTACGGTAGTCAAGGCTATGGCCATAAGTCCTCGAAAGACAAGAAGAACGTACGCCGCGTACCGTTCAAGCAGCAAGTGTGGCTGTTCCTTGATGACTTGGTTCATCGTCGTCGTCGCAATGCATATAACTATTATTCCGACGACGAAGAGTAATGGATATATTACAGAAAATAGAAGGTTTGGAGGGTAAGTTCCATGAGATCAATCTCCTGCTTACAGATCCTGCGGTGATAGCCGATCAGGCGCGTTATGTACGTCTGAATCGGGAGTACCACGATCTGGAGCGCGTGTTGCAAGCCACGAACCGCTACAAGCAAGCAGTCGCGGAGCTCGCTTCCGCCAAAGAGGTTTTCTTCCATGAGGCGGATCCTGAGATGAAAGAACTAGCGCGTGAGGAGATCGACTCACTTGAGGCGCAGATTCCAGCCTTGGAGGAAGACGTCAAGCTCCAGCTCTTGCCGCAAGATCCTGAGGACGGAAAGAACGTCGTCATGGAGATCCGTAGCGGTACGGGCGGTGACGAGGCAGCTCTGTTTGCCGGTGATCTGTTCCGCATGTATACCAAGTACTTCGAGGTCAAAGGTTTCAAATATACTGTTTCCTCGTTCTCCGAAGGCGCGGTAGGCGGGTATAAGGAGATCATCTTCAACGTCACCGGTCAGAACGTCTATGGTACGCTCAAGTACGAGAGTGGTGTGCACCGTGTGCAGCGCGTGCCTGCCACGGAGACGCAGGGACGATTGCATACCTCTGCGGCCACAGTAGCTGTACTGCCCGAGGCGGATGAGTTCGAGGTGCATATCAACGAAGGAGAGATCAAATGGGAGACGTTCCGCTCTGGCGGAGCAGGCGGACAGAACGTGAACAAAGTTGAGTCCGGTGTGCGTCTGCGTTACATGTGGAAGAACCCGAACACCGGCGAGGTGCAGGAGATCCTCATCGAGTGTACAGAGACGCGTGACCAGCCAAAGAATAAGGAACGCGCGCTCGCACGCCTGCGCACGCAAATATACGACAAGGAGCATCAGAAGTATATTGACGATATTGCCTCGCGCCGTAAGACGATGGTGTCAACCGGTGACCGCAGTGCGAAGATCCGTACGTACAACTATCCGCAAGGACGAATAACCGATCACCGCATAGGCTACACCGTATATAACCTCGCGGCATTCATGGACGGCGATATCCAAGGCGTTATCGACGCGCTCACCGTGGCTGAGAATGCCGAGCGATTGAAGGAAGCGAACTTATAGAATACTGCCAATCTTGGCTGCATAGTAACAATGTACTTGTTCTACGCATTAGATATCCCCGAATCCATTGCTGTCGGTCAGACCGTAACGCTGGATGACGAACAGAGCGCGCACGCAGTGCGCGTGCTGCGTTATGCGGCTGGCGATGCGATACATATCGCTGACGGTCGGGGGAACATGTACGAGGCGGTAATCACCAATCCGCATCCCAAACATTGCGAGGTGGAGATCCGCAGTATAACCCCGCAACCCAAGCATCACCGTGGCAACGTGCATATAGCCGTTGCGCCGACGAAGAACATCGAACGCATCGAGTGGATGGCGGAGAAATGTACGGAGATTGGCATCGACACCATCACGCCGCTGTTGTGTCACTATTCCGAGCGTAAGGTGATTCGTACCGACCGCCTCGCGAAGATCATACTCTCCGCTGCCAAGCAGAGTCTGTCGGCGTATCTGCCCACACTCAACGAGCTCACTCCGTTCAAGGATTGTGTGCTGAATGCCACCGAACAGCGGCGTTATATAGCGCACTCCTCGCCGTGGGTAGATAAGAAAGATTTACGCGACGAGCTGCGTAAGTCGGATGCTGAGGCTTCGACGATTGTGCTCATCGGCGCGGAAGGCGGCTTTAGTGATGACGAGGTGCGTCTGGCTATGGAGCACGGATTCGTTCCTGTCAGCTTGGGCGATGCGCGACTGCGTACGGAAACAGCGGCATTGGTCGCATGTATGCTGGTAAATTATGTTTGAACAATTGATTGATATCGATAAGTCATGGCTACTTGCCATCAACGGTGCCTGCGCACCTTGGGCGGATGCTTTCCTCTGGCAGGTCAGTCAGGCGCGCACGTGGCTGCCGCTATATGCGTTGCTGATCGTGTGTATGTGTATTAAGTTCCGGCGTCAACGGAGTGCCATCGGCTCGTGGCGCGTGCCGACAATCGTTATTGCGTTGGTGATGGTAGCCATAGCAGTCGGCGGTGCGGATCTGATCTGTGCACAACTGATCAAACCGCTTGTAGCTCGTCCGCGTCCGACGCACGATGCCGAGATAGGCGCACTCATCCACGTGGTGAACGGCTACCGCGGCGGGGCATACGGATTCTGCAGCAACCACGCGGCGAACACGATGGCCTGCGCCGTGCTGTGTTCGGCAATCTTTACGCATGGAAAAGCCTGGCAGACACACCTGTATGTCACCCTGCCGTTGGTGCTGTGGGTGCTGCTGAACTGCTATAGCAGGATGTATCTGGGAGTACACTATCCGCTGGATATAATGGCCGGATTAGTGGTGGGGATCGTTATGGCTTGGTCAGTGTGGTGTCTTGGACGAGGCTATCTCTTTCCGCGCGATGTGCCCGTGCGCCCTGCTGACGAGGGATAGCTTGCAGGCGCTCGAACTGCTTGGGCGTGAGGATCACCTTCAACTCGCCGAGCAGGCGGTTCATCCGCTCCACGGCTTCCGACCGGCTGGATGACTCACCTCGCGACTTGGCGTAACGCAGATGAACGCGGTAAAGGGTGTCACGAATAGCCGAGTCGCGGATGTCCAGATCGCGCACCAGCATCTCTGTCTGCTTCATAGCCCGCTCTTCAGCCGTGCGACGAGGCATAGGCTCCTGCGCACGAACAAACAGACCGACCGAAGCCAGAAGTCCAACAAACAAGATACGCAAACAGCTATTCATAACACTAAATCGTAAACAAAAATCATGCCAACAAATACCGAATGGCAAATAGCACGCAGATTGTATTACTCATCAGCTGCACATCGTACAGCCCGACCGGCAGTGCGTGTGGCGCTGGCGGGTATAACTATCGGCGTAACAGTCATGTTGATAACCGTTTGTGTTGTTATCGGATTCAAACGTACGGTAACGGAGAAAGTGGCGGGGTTTGGTGCGCATATACAGATCACCAGTTTCGATAACAACAATACCTACGAGTACCAGCCAGTCTATGCGCCGGACAGCCTGCTGACGATGCTTGCCGGGCTGCCGCACGTGGAGTCGGTGAACACCTTTGCCACCAAACCCGGCATGCTCAAGACCAACGATGCGTTTCAGGGAATCGTGCTCAAAGGACTGCCGGTAGTCAGCGATCAGCCGTCAGCAGGCAGTCATCAGCAGGCAGATGCAGCCTGGCGGTTCTTCCGCGATAACCTCATCGACGGTACATTGCCGCAAGCGCCAAGCGATATACTCCTCTCACAGGAGAACGCCCGACTGCTGAATCTGTCTGTCGGGGAAAGCATCCTCTGTTACTTCGTCGGTGATGCCCTGAAGGTGCGTAAGTTCACCATTGCCGGTATCTATAGTTCGGCATTTGCGGAGTACGACCGGCTGTTTGTGCTCTGCCCGCTGCCTACGGTCATCCAGCTCAACGGCTGGCAACCGACGCAGGTGTCGGGTATAGAGTTGCGCCTCGATAACCTCCGTCATCTGGACGAGACGTACGATAGGGTGTACTTCTCGGTAGCCAACCGTCTGGACGAAGAGGGCAGCGCCTATTATCCGCAGAGTGTCATACAGATGCACCCCGCCGTGTTCTATTGGCTGGATTTGTTGGATATGAATGTGTGGGTGATTATTCTGCTGATGCTCGCCGTGTCGGGCTTCAATATTGTGTCCGGGCTGATCATCCTCATCCTGGATGCTATCCCGCTCATCGGTATTCTCAAAGCGCTCGGTGCGAACAACCGGTTCATCCGGCGAATCTTTATCCACGAGGCTACCATCCTTATCGGCAAGGGAATGCTGTGGGGCAATATACTCGGTCTGCTGCTTGTGGCAGTGCAGTATTTCTTCCACCTCATCCCCTTGGATCCGGCTACGTACTACGTGCCGTATGTGCCGGTTGTCTTCCCGTGGCTCGGGCTGATCGCGTTGAACGTGCTGATTCTGGGTGTCAGTCTGCTCACCCTGCTCGCCCCGACATCGCTTGCAACGCGCATCTCTCCGGCGCGCGTGATGCATTTCGAATAAGCTTATCTTTTCTCCAGCAGTACGACGTTCTCCACGTGCTGCGTGTGGGGGAACATCTCTACCGGCTGTACGCGTTTGACGGCGTATAGCGGGTCGAGTAGTGCGAGGTCGCGAGCCTGGGTGGCGGGATTGCAGCTGACATACACGATGCGCTTCGGTGCTGCGCGCAGGATCGTGGCTATCACATCCTCGTGCATACCGGCACGCGGCGGGTCAGTGATGATCACGTCCGGTCGTCCGTGCTCGCGCAGGAACGCATCATTGAGCACATCTTTCATGTCGCCGGCATAGAATAGCGTGTTCTGTATGCCGTTGATCTCGGAGTTCACCTTCGCATCCTCAATGGCTTCGGGCACATACTCGATGCCGATGACCTGTCGTGCCTGGCGGGCTACGAAGTTAGCAATCGTGCCCGTGCCGGTGTATAGATCATAGACGAGTTCATTGCCCGTCAGGGCTGCAAAATCGCGGGCAACCTTGTATAGCTCATACGCCTGCTCGGTGTTCGTCTGGTAGAATGATTTCGCGCCGACTTTGAACTGCAAACCCTCCATCTGCTCCATAATGTGATCCTGCCCGAAGAACACATGGATATCCAGATCGGCAATCGTGTCGTTCATCTTTAGGTTTTCTACATACAGCAGCGCAATGATCTCCGGAAACTCCTGATGCAACCATTCGAGCAAGGCCAAGCTTGGCTTTGTGACCTTTTCACCGAATGCAACGATCAGCATAATCTCGCCCTTGTGGTTCGTGCGCAGGATCAGTGTGCGCAACTGCCCCTGGTGCGTATGTTCGTTATAGAACGTTAGCCCGTGTTCGCGTGCAAAGGTGCGTACGCCGTTGCGGATACGGTTGTTGATCTCGGGCATCAGACGGCAGTCTTCGATGTCGAGGACTTTGTCGAAGCAGTTCGGAATATGAAAACCGAGTCCGTAGGCGGTATCGATCTTCTCCAACCCTCCGGCAGCGTGAATAGCGTCCCACGATACCCACTTGCGGTCGGCGCAGGTGAACTCGAGTTTGTTGCGGTACTCGTATATATGCTTCGAGCCGAGGATAGGGGAGATCTTCGGCAGTTGAACCTTACCGATGCGTGTGAGGTTATCAACGACCTGCTGCTGCTTGTAGCGCAGTTGTGCTTCGTAGGGCAGAATCTGCCACTTGCATCCGCCGCACTCGCCGTAATGCGGGCAATTGGGTTCGCAGCGTTCCTCGGCGGGCTTAACGATCCGCTCCACACGCGCTTCCATGAACGAGTGTTTCCGCTTCGTGACTTGCAGATCAACTACGTCGCCCGGCACGCAGTAGGGCACAAAGCAGACTATATCACTTGTTCCGCCTTCTTGGTTAGGCATCGGAATGCGGGCTATGGCTTTGCCTTCTGCACCGATGCCGGTGATCGTGACGGACGGTATGAGCGGTAAGTTCTTTTTCTTCATATTACTTGTTGAGATGATAGATGCAGTTTCTGTATAATGCGCCGAAGTCCTGTACGCTTTCCATGATGAACGGCAGCGCGATGATCTTCCCTTCGCCGTCGTAGGCTATGCCGGCATTCATGCCGCTGTCGGTGTATGTGCCGTAGGGTACAGCCCCGCGTGCGGGGAGTATTCCTTGTGCATTCTCGCAGCAGATGACATCGGGATTAGGTGTGGTGATGAGTTGCGTGAGTTGCATGTTCATCAGCAGCTTGCCGCTACGCGTAGCGTGGTCGCCGCGGTAGGTGTAACGCAGTACCTGACGGGTAAATGCGCAGTTGCCGAGGGCTGCAGCTTCGCTGCCGATGTACATACCTGACAGCAGGATCTTGCCGCCGTGTTGCGCGTAGTCGGTCAGCGCATCGCGAAGCGGAGCAGGGAACGCTTCGTACACTGTATCGCTGACGGCTGATTGCTGATCACTGACTGCTGACAACTGATTGCTGACGACTGTCTTCTGCTTCCCGCATATCAGGTCAGTGATGTCATAGCGTCGCAGGGCGGTGGTGTCCTCAATCAGTGCAGCGGAGCAGCTGCAATACGAGTACCCTAACTCGCTGAGCACCTTGCCGTGCATGAGCGGGTAGTCACGTGTGTTGCCGGCTGTGAGCACGAACTGCTGATCGGCGTACGATGCTCCCCAGCCGCAGTTGTCGTCGGACTGCCACTCGCTCTTGCGCAGGTGGTCGTACTGCTCGCCGAGGAACGCTATGTCTCTGCCTTCCTGCACGGCGTAACTCTGCGGGCAGATGCCCGCGTACGTACTATCAGCGAAGAACGATGGAGCGCTCAGACGTGTGAAGTTGTTGATGATAAGAATCTTGCCCTGTGACTTAGGTGCCAGATAGGCGCAGAGCGTCTCAGATGGCAGACTCACACCGCCTCTGTTGCCAGCCACGACGCGGAAGTCGTAGCGCATGCCCCGCTCGGCGGCAAAGGCGTAACGCGTGCCGTTGACGCGCGTGCCGTTGCTCCAGTCGCCGGCTATGGTCTGACCATTCACCGTACGCGTGCGGCGGGTATAGACGATATAGTAACTCGGTGCGGCGGTGGGCTCCAGCGGATCGTCCTGCGGCTGCCAGCGTAATAGAATGCTGTCGCCAGACAAGGCGGTAGCGACACCGCTCACAGGCAACGGCTGAACGACATAATCCGTGCCGCGGGAGGTTGCCAGGTACTTGAGTATTCCTTTATATATCGCGCGCGAGACGGCGAACTTCACGTTCGGATCCAGACCGAGGCGCATGTCATTCATGTTCTGATGCGATAGCATCTCAAGCAGGATCGAGGGTACGCACGGTTGCCGTGCTTCGGCATAACCAGCGTTCTTCAGCGCACGCCGCGTCCAGTTCGGTGCAAACAGTGCGCGCATGTCTTCCACCACCTGCGTCTGCACGTAGTCGCCGAGGTAGCGGCAGTGCAGTCGTGAGTCGCCCAGTGGTAGGAGCATACTCTTGTTGTCATCGCGATTGTAATAGATAAGCAATGTGCCTACGATGGAGTCGCCGGCGCGGATACCAGCATCGGAGTGCAGTCCCAGACTCAGATCAATAGGGATTGCGAGTCCGTCGTCTTTCGGGGCGAGTTGCGAACCCGAGAGCAGGTAGTTCACCCACTGCCCGCGGCAGGCGTAGTCGTTGGTGTAGGTGTTCTCGCCTTGTGTGTAGTCGAGGATCGAGTCGGGGATCCCTGCGAAGTGCAGGTATTGTGATGCCCCGACGACGTATCGCGGGACATTCGCCAGCGTGTCTATACCTCCGCCGAGGCGTATGGCACGTATATGCTCCTTGCCGGTGTGAATGCTGATGCGTGCCGTCTGCTGCGGCGAGAAAGCGTGCGTGCCGACGTACACCCACGTGCCTGCACCTATCTGCATGTTCAGGTGGTAATGGGTTGTGCGGTCTTTGTGCTCGATGTCGAGCTCCGTGTGGTTGGAGGCTTGCTTGTCTTTCTCGTACCAGATATACACGGCATACTCGCCCTCGTCGGGCACGATCGTTTCGGCTATCGTCTTCTCGCCTTCCGTGCGGAGTGCTGTGCTGTCGATGATCACCATCGCGGTCTGGGTGTCGCGTTCGCGCGGCTGGAGCACTACTGCTCCGGCATTCTCCAGCATCGGCACGAGATAGGGCATCGTGTACGATGAGGTGAACAGGTCTTCGACCGTCGTCCACAGCCGTGCGCGTTGCCACAGCCAGCGATCCATCTGGTTGTTGTAGTACCAGCCGTGGCTGCCCCAGAGCGCAATGTGACGTCCGTCAAGCCCGTCGGGACATTGATAGGGGAGGTCAGCGTTCCTCACCAGCGGCTGCACGGCGGCAGGCGTGTGGGCGTGGGCTATGGAGCGATGACGCAGCGTCACCAGCTCGCCCAACTCGTAGCCGTCGCTGTAGATCTGTATGTCGCCACCGGTATCGCCGAACACGAGCACGCTCACCTTGCGGCGTAGGTCTTTCAACTCAGACTGCGAGAGACTCAGCCAACTCAAGGTCTTACACGTATAGATACGTGCCGTGCGTCCTTTGGTACGAATGCTCTTGACAGAAACCTTGCCTACCTCCGCCTTGTTGTTGGCATACACACTCAGACTGTCTGCCAAGGCTTGCATAGGAATAGCGTATGCCCGAAGCGTGGGTAGGAAAAGGGCTAAAATAAGGATAATTGTAAGGCGTGTTTTGTGCATTTTTGCATTTATTTTTCATTTCCGCATACAAAAGTACAAAAAAAATTTTGAATTATCAAATATTTTTTGTATCTTTGTAGGCTGATTTGTCAAATAGGCAAATTTGTATAACAAAAAGAGCAGAATAAACACTAAAAAACCACATATATCATGAAAGAGTTCACCATTGACACACGCATCTGCAGTTATGCGTGGAGCGAGTTACCGGAAGCTGATCAGCGTTTGCTGGAAGCAGCCAAGCGTAAGACGCAGGATTCCTATTCTCCGTACTCGCATTTCTGTGTAGGTGCAGCAGCGTTGCTGGCTGACGGCACGATCGTTGGCGGTTGCAACCAGGAGAATGCCGCTTACCCGAGCGGTCTGTGTGCAGAGCGCACGGCGTTGTTTGCTGCGGGGGCGCAACATCCTGACAAGCCTGTTGTGGCGCTGGCTATAGCGGCTTACACCGATGGCCATTTTACCGAAGATCCTGTATCGCCCTGTGGCGCTTGCCGCCAAGTGATGCTGGAAACAGAGAATCGCTACAAACGGCCTATGCGTGTTTTGCTCTTTGGCGCGAATCATGTCTATGCGTTCGACAGCGCCGAGAGCCTGCTGCCGTTCAGTTTCATTAGTGACGATCTGAAAGGAGGGGTGCGCGAGCGGTAATGTGGCGTTCACCGATTAAGCGTCTGGATCTATATGTGCTGAGGAACTTCCTCGGCTTGTTCCTGTTGACGCTTATGGTGTGCGTATTCATCCTGCTCATGCAGTTCGTCTGGATGCACGTGCGCGATCTTGTGGGTAAGGGCGTTGAGCTTAGCGTGTTGGCTGAGTTCTTCGTCTATGCCGTGGCATCCGTTGTCCCCCTGGCGCTGCCTTTGGCTGTGCTCCTCGCCTCGCTGATTGCCTTTGGTAATCTGGGCGAGAAATTCGAACTGACGGCTATGAAAGCCGCCGGTGTATCACTGTTTCGTATCATGCGCCCGCTCGTGGTGGCTGTGCTGATCATCTGCGGGGGCGCATTCTATTTCTCCAACCATATTCTTCCCGTCACGCAAGTCAAACTCTGGACGCTGATCTTCTCGCTCCGACAAAAGTCGCCCGAGTTGGATATCCCCGAGGGCGAGTTCTACGACGGCATCAGCGGCTACAAGATCTATGTCCGTCACAAAGACCCGAGGCGAGGGATGTTGTACGATCTGATGCTCTACGACTATACCAAGGGCTTTCGCGACATGACTGTGATGGTTGCCGACTCAGGGAAGATCGTCTTTTCTGACGATAAGATGTACCTGATGTTGCACTTGTACTCCGGTGAGTCGTTTGAGAATCTCGACCGCAAGCAGCAGCGTGCTACAGGCACCACGAAGAATATCCCTTACCGGCGTGAGATGTTCGCTCAGAAGCAGATTCTCATTGACTTCAATACCGACCTCGAGCGTATGGACGAGAGCCTGCTGGCTGACCAGCATGTGAGCAAGAACGCATGGCAACTCGTTCAGTCCATCGACTCCGTACATACTCTGAGCGTGGAGAAAGGCAACGAGCAGAGCATGCAACTCATCGACTCACGTTATCTGGGCAGAGACCGGCATACAGTAGCGCAGAACGAAGATATAGCCCGTGCCTACGACGAGCGCAAGCAGAGCGCTGCCCTCAACGATCCCCATTGGCAGAAGCAGTATGACCCCGACTCGCTGTTTGCATCGCTCTCCGAGTCGCAGAGAGAGAATGCGCTGGATATAGCTATAGAACATGCGCGTGCGCAACGCGATCAGGTGGACTACAATGCCGTCGTGCTTGATGACTACCAGCGGTACATGCGCCGGCACGAGATAGAGTTGCACAGGAAGTTCACCCTGGCTTTCGCCTGCCTGATCTTCTTCTTCATCGGCGCACCGCTCGGCGCTATCATCCGCAAGGGCGGTCTGGGCACGCCGGTGATCATATCCGTGGTGATGTTCATCGTCTATTATATCATCGACAACACGGGCTACAAGATGGCGCGTGAGGCGCTGTGGCCGTGCTGGGCTGGAATGTGGCTTAGCTCGTTCGTGCTGTTGCCGATAGGTATATTCCTCACCTACAAGGCAGCAACGGAGTCCGCGCTGTTCAGCGCCGACGCGTGGGTGCGTACCTATTACAAAGCAAAGAAACGTCTGCTCGTCAAAATGGGCAAATGGAACAAAACCGAAGAGCACGCCGCATTCGAATGATAAATAGTAAATTGTAAATGACTAAATGGTAAATGATATGTTGGATTCAATTGAACAAGCGATAGAGGATATCCGTCAAGGGAAGTTCGTGATAGTTGTGGATGACGAGGATCGCGAGAATGAAGGTGACTTCATCACCGCTGCCGAGACGATCACTGCCGAGAAGGTGAACTTCATGCTGCACCACGGTCGTGGCGTGCTCTGCTGTCCGCTGACCGAACAGCGCTGCGCGGAGCTTGATCTGGTGCACCAGGTGGCGAACAACACCTCGATGCTCGGCACGCCGTTCACCATCACCGTGGATAAACTCGAGGGTTGCACCACAGGCGTATCTGCCGAGGATCGTGCAGCAACCATCCGCGCGCTGGCAAACCCTGCATCTACGGCGCAGACCTTCGGTCGTCCGGGGCACATCAACCCGCTCTACGCGCAGCGGGAAGGCGTACTCAAACGTGCCGGACATACGGAGGCAGCTGTTGACCTCACACGTCTGGCAGGCTTGCATCCTTGCGCCGCACTCATCGAGATCATGAACGAAGACGGCACGATGGCACGTATGCCGCAACTCGAACTCGTAGCCAAGGAGCACGGACTGCATATCATCTCAATCAAAGACCTCATCGCCTACCGCCTTGCGCACGCAACAAACAGCCAAAAGCCGGCTAATGGCCAACAGCCAACAGCCAATGGCCAAAGCGATACCCTCATCGAACGCGGCGAGACAGTAGAACTGCCCACAGAGTTCGGGATGTTTCATCTCACGCCTTTCCGCCAGCTCAGCAACGGTCTGGAGCATATAGTGCTCACCAAAGGCACTTGGGCGGAGGACGAACCTATCCTCTGCCGCGTGCATTCGTCGTGCATGACGGGCGACATCTTCGGTAGCAAACGCTGCGAGTGCGGCGAACAACTCCAGGAAGCCATGCGACGCATCGAAAAGGAGGGCAAAGGCATACTCGTGTATCTCAATCAGGAGGGTAGGGGCATCGGTCTGATGAACAAAATCAAAGCCTACAAATTGCAGGAACAAGGCGAGGATACAGTCGAGGCAAATGTGCATTTAGGCTTCGATGCCGATGAAAGAGACTACGGAGTAGGCGCACAAATTTTGCGTTCAATGGGTGCTAAGAATCTGCGACTTATGACAAATAACCCTGTAAAAAGAATCGGCTTGGAGAGTTATGTCATAGTTATTGTACAAAACATAGCAATAGAGGTGCAACCGAATCCTTACAACCTGCGCTACATGCGTACGAAGAAGGAAAAGATGCACCACACATTACACCTTGTTTAACAAAAAAAAATCTATTGTTATGAAACGCTTGCTATCACTACTCGTACTTCTGGCTACAGTTAGCTGGAGTACTTGGGCAGACGAGACGATCACCGTCTCTGCCAACTCAGAGGACATAAGCCAAGCGCTCGATTTGAAAGCGGTGGCTACATTGTTCGGAACAGTCAAGAACATTGAGGAATTCGAGACACTCCTCAACAACCCGGACTCCGCTTTCACCAATCTTGACCTGAACGGTGACGGAGTGGTGGATTACCTTCGCGTAGTCGAGACTTCTGCCGACAACAAACACCTCGTTGTCATCCAAGCCGTGCTGGCGAAAGACGTATTCCAAGACGTTGCGTCGATATATGTTCAGAAAGACGAGGCTACAGGCCAGATAACCACGCAGGTTATAGGTGACGAATATGTATATGGTGCGAACTACGTGATCGAGCCTGTATATATCTATCGTCCGTACATCTACGATTGGTTTTGGGATCCGTTCTACGTAGCTTGGTACTCGCCTTGGTACTGGGGCTATTACCCCCACTGGTGGCACTCCTGGCATTGCTGCGCAGCGCACGTCTATTGGGATCGCTGCTACCACTGGCATCATCACCACGCTTACTGCTCGTACCGTCACGCAGCTCGTCCGCATCAAGGATATCATGACATGCGTCACACCGTGGCTCGCCGCGAGTACGCTACAGCACATGCCGACCGTTCGTTCGCTTCCCGCAACCGTGGCCTAACCAACGCCCGTCATCTGGATGCAGGACGTCGAGGAGCAGCCGTCGGTGGACAGCGCGTAGCTGCCGGTCATCGAGCTCCTGCTGGTCAACGCGTAGCCGCAGGCAGCCAACGTGCAGCAGCCGGTGGCAGACAACTCGCACCCGGAGCACGCCGCGAGAACACGTTCGGCAGTACAACCGTTCGCAGGGGTGCAGCGCCTTCCACAAGGCAAGCAGCCGTCAGCCAGCGTTCTGTCAGCCAACGCTCAGTAGCCGGACGTCAGCCTGCAAGCCGCCAAGTATCGGCAAGCAGCCGTCAGGCTTCGGTTACAACACGTCAGCCGTCAGCTGTCAGCCGTCAGGCATCGGTATCCGCTCGCCAGGCATCAGCAACCAGCCGCCAGGCATCGGTTACAACACGTCAACCGTCAACCAGCGTCAGCCGTCAGCCCTCGGTAAGCAGTACGCGCTCAAGCAGCAGCGTAAGCCGTCCCTCGAGCAGCGCAACACGCTCCGGTAGCAGTTACAGCGGTGGCAGCCGTTCAAGCGGTAGCGTAAGTCGCTCCGGCGGTAGTTACAGCGGCTCACGCTCGAGCTCAAGCAGCTACAGCGGTGGTAGCCGTTCAAGCGGTGGATTCAGCGGTGGCGGTCGCTCTGGCGGTGGCTACAGCGGTGGCGGTCGCTCTGGCGGTGGCTACAGCGGTGGCGGACATGGTGGCGCCAGCCGTTCAGGCGGCGGTGGCGGAGGGCACTCAACTGGCGGTCGACGCTAATAACCGGTATGTTCTACCTCGTAGAAAATATTCCTGACGAACAATCCATGCAAGCGGTAGTAGCCGAACTACTACCGCTTGTTCCTTTTGACCGCCGCGAACAAGCGCTACGCTACAAACACCTGCATGGGCAGTACTGCTGCCTGCGCGCGTGGCAACTGCTCCACAGCCTGCTTACGGAGCATAACTTCATCCCAGCCTCTCTGCCCCTCGCCGATCTCACCTACACCGTTGACGACTACGGCAAACCCCAACTATCCCTTGCAGCAATCACAAATCACAAATCAATTCATTTCTCTATATCCCACACCAAGACCGCCATCGCCGTAGCCATCGACCACGCTCCTGTAGGCATCGATGTGGAGACCATCGTCTCGCCCGCGCGCATCAGCGACCGACATTTCCTCGACCGCACAATGAGCCCCGCTGAGCAGCAGCAGATCGCTGCGGCTGACGATCCCTGTCTGGCATTCACCGAGCTCTGGACGCGCAAGGAAGCCCTCGTCAAACTCCTCGGCACAGGCATCGACATGAGCACCCTGCCCACGCTCCTCGACAACCCGCTCACCGCCCCGCTGCCCACTTACTCCTTCCTCACCACCCGCACCCCCTCCTACGCCTGCACGGTGGTCACACAATACGCATAATAGTTATTCTATCCCCAAACATAATATCATGAAAGAAAAACAATTGGTAACCTTGGAAGAACTGGAAGATTTGTATAAAAAATCCCCACGCAGCCAACAGAATACAACGCTCTCTATCTCAAGCGACTCCGCTTTGGAGCGGCATCTGCTTGCTGAACGCTTGTTTCAGCAGGACTATCATGAAGTGAATTGGCTTGAGCTGATCAAATCACCCGAAAGCCTCTTTGCATATGCAAAAGCGTGGATTTGTCCCTTGGTTTGGGTAAATCCCTCTGTGTTTAGTGGTTTGCTAATCACCGGAAATGTAGCTGCCGAGAAGTTCTATTATAATCGATATCTGGAAGTTAGCGAGTTAGTGGGCTATATCTACGAACAACTTGTTCTCGCTTTTGCAGATAAACCGGCTGTGTTTGAAGAGAATTACCTTGAATTGGGGATTGTCAAAGGAAAGCATAACTGGGCGCCGCTCACATGGGATGTAAAGAGTTTCATTGATGAATTGTTAGCGGGAGACGAAATTGATGACGAAGACCTGAATAAGAAGTACTACAACTTCATCCGCTTGCGCTATAATCTTACAACTATTGCCGAGCAGCGCAGTGGAAAACGCGCAGCAGAATTGTTGCACGCCTTACAAAACGAATGGCCGACAATCAAACAAATGAAAACCGGTACCCGACAGATGGCTGCCGACGATATCGCTGACTTTGAAGACAACCTCTTTCATGGCTTCGACGATATCCTACCGGAGTGGGAAAAAGATAATAACCAGCCGACCAACACTGCTACGCCCGCTAGCTCGTTCTTTATCGTAGCAGATGATATAACGTATGAAAAGTGCGAAGAAGTGCTCTTAGACACAATCAATTATGCAAAGAGTAAGGCAAACGCTTGCCGAAAATTAACATCTTCTGCAAATGCGAAATACTTCGATCTGAGCGACAAAACAGACGACGAAAAAGCGGCGGCCATCAATTCTTGGGTGTCACGCACAATCAAAAATTATGTCTTCACTGCCGATGATTTCCGCAAGGCGCGCAACGGCTGATCAGTCGGATTATTTCCGCGGAAAATATGCAAATTTTCCGCATTCTTTCCGAATCTTTTCCGAATACTTTCCGAAAACGAGACAAAATTTGCATGTCTCGTTTTTTTGTCGTAACTTTGCACTGCGTTTTGATTCGAGGGGGCGGATGTTAACAATTTTTATGTAAATTATAGAAATAGTAAAAGCATGAATATCTTGCTTAACAACATAGTAGGTAAAACGTACGCACTTAACGCCAATGAGGCGTATGTGTACGCTGCTATTGATTTGTTTAGCAAGAAAAAAGGTTTATATATCTCCTATCAGACTTTGGCTAACGACCTGCCGTTCATTATCTCTGCCAAAACTATCGAGCGAGCTGTCCATCGCCTCACCAAACTCGGACTTATTGAGAGACGAGGCAATGCACTCTTCACAACGACAAATTGTCCCTCTACGCCGCAGACAATTAGTCCTGCCGCGCAGACAGATAGTCCTGCCCCACAGACAAATTGTTCCTCTCAAACAGACAAATTGTCCCACATAGATAATAAAGATATAAATAAAGAAAGAGTAGAGACTCTTCCGGCGTGCGATACAATCGCTACGCCTATTCTCTCAACCCCTTCTTCTTTTGTTCAAAATGCTTCTTTTGATCTATTACTTAAATCTTTCAAAGCGCATAATCCCAGCAACCGACCCTCTGCCAACATCCTTGCTGCCGCCCGCACACTCTGGGACGAACTCCCGGACTACAAGCACAATCAACTCCTGCAAGCCATCCAAGACGGCTCGTGGAATAAACCCCGCCTCGATTGGCTGATCTCAGACTTCCCCTTCCGCGAACCCTTCAACTATGCCGGCATATCAGCACCGCAAGGAGAAAAACTCTTCCTTGTCCCTCTGGCGCCGAACCAAAAAGGTCTCTTCACCGAAAAGGATGTCAAGGAGTTCAACCTCCCCAACCCCGAGCCCTTCGATCTCAACGGATGAAACCGCAAAAAACGTCCGTCTGAATCGAGCCATTATCGAGAGTACATCGAGAGTATATCGAGAGTATATCGAGAGATCATCGAGGGTCATCACCCAAGTACTTGCACTGAGAATGGCGAATCTCAATTCTTTTGGATTAAAATTAAGAAATGCTTGTGTTTGATATGCGGAGTAAGCAAATCGCAGAATTTTGTGGAAAAAGGTTGCGCGAGTAGGGGAGAAAGTTTGCATAATCGGAATAATTGTTGTACCTTTGCACCCGCTTTTGTGCGTTCGGCGTGAACGTAGTGCAAGAATTAAGCTGACAGGAGAGATGGGTGAGTGGCTTAAACCAACAGTTTGCTAAACTGTCGTACGGGTAACCGTACCGGGGGTTCGAATCCCCCTTTCTCCGCAAGGGGGATAGCGCAGAAATCCCCCTTTTTTATCCCTACTGCTTTGCAGGGCTCCCAAAAGAACTTGCAAAGTTGTTTTGGGAAGAGCGGAGGCAATTGTGCGCTTAATGTCGCATGGCGACATCCGGAAGCACAATTTGCCGAACGCGAGCCCAGATGGCGGAATCGGTAGACGCGCTGGTCTCAAACACCAGTGGAGCAATCCGTGCCGGTTCGACCCCGGCTCTGGGTACACAGCACAGCGGTGTGTCAATGACGACACGCCGCTGTGTTGTGTTAGGGCAATCGCCCATGTGTGGTCGATAACTTGAAAAAAAACGGCATTTTTTTGCCAAAATATTTGCATAATTCGTTTTTTTTTTGTATCTTTGTGGCGAATTTGTGTGCGTATGTCCGCACGCGTAGGTGTTGTATACGTGGGCGAGTGCGCGCAAGTGGCGGGAAATCAGTTGTTTCTGCTGGAAGAACAACATAAGAAACCAAGTAAAACGATTGAAAATATACTATCGAATGATGATACGAAAAACAATCAAATTGTTGCTTTGTACGCTGGCGCTGATGACAAGTGCCGGTGCGCAAGCCGTGGTGCAGAAGCAGGCCGTGTATGACGGCGATGTGTTGCTGTGGCGCTGCATGCAGGTGAGCGAGAGTGGTACGTACAATGACTATGAAGGCGGCACGTACTACACGCTGCATTTCCGCACGATCGACACGACGCGGATTATCAGCCCGGATTTGGGTAAGCCTGTCGAACTGTGCGAAGGTGATACGCTGCTGTGGCGCTGCCGTCAGATTGTGGAAGAAGGGGTGTATGTGGATACCGTGCGGTCGATCGAGTTCCCGGATCTGGATAGCGTGTACTATCAGGTCACGGTGAGTCCGGCTGTTGCTGATACGATCCCGGAAACGATACAGGTCGTTTTGGGCGAGACGCTGCTCTGGCGCTGCCTGCAGATTCCCGCTGTGAAGGAAGGGACGTTTACCTACTACGACTCCGAGCCCGGTGCCCCGTGCGACACGTACTACCGCCTGACGCTGAAGGTCGGTTGTCCTGAACCGGACGAAGTGGATGAGGGGACGATAACGATATGCCAGGGCGACACGTTGCTGTGGCACTGCCTGCAACTCAATGAGGCGGGCGAGTACAAGTATGAGGAGCCTAACCCGTTGTTCCCGAACTGTGTGGGCACCATCTACAAGCTGAACCTCAAGGTCAGCGAGCCCGCTACGGTAGAGAACGTGGCGGAGGTCTTTGTGGGCGAGACGCTGCTCTGGCGCTGCCAGCAGATTTATGCTGCTGTGGAGGGCGACTACGACTACTACGATGAGGAACCCGGCGTACCGTGCCCGACGAACTACCATCTGAAGTTGCATGTCGGTTGTCCTGAACCGGACGAAGTGGATGAGGGGACGATAACGATCTGCAAGGGTGACACCTTGCTATGGCACTGCCTGCAACTCAATGAGGCGGGCGAGTACAAGTACGAGGAGCCTAACCCGTTGTTCCCGAACTGCGTGGGCTCCATCTACAAGCTGAACCTCAAGGTCAGCGAGCCCGCTACGGTAGAGAACGTGGCGGAGGTCTTTGTGGGCGAGACGCTGCTCTGGCGCTGCCAGCAAATCTATGCTGCTACGGGGGGCGACTACGACTACTACGATGAGGAACCCGGCGTACCGTGCCCGACGAACTACCATCTGAAGTTGCATGTCGGTTGTCCGGATCCGGAGGCGAAACCGACGGAGGAGATAACGGTCTGCAAGGGTGACACCTTGTTGTGGCGTTGCAAGACAATCCCTGCTATAGAGACGGGCGTGTACGAGTACGAAGACGCAGAGCCTAATCCGTTGTTCCCGGAATGCACAAGCACGTTATACAAGTTAAGCCTCACGGTCAGCGAGCCTGCTACGGTAGAGAACGAGGCGGACGTGTTTGTAGGCGAGACGCTGCTATGGCGCTGCCAGCAGATCTATGCTGCGGCGGAGGGGACGTTCGAGTACAACGACATTGAGCCCGGCGTGCCGTGTGACACATACTATCATCTAACAATGAATGTAAAGTGCCCTGATCCCGAGTTGCACGAAGATACGATAGTCTATTGCGGTCACGACACACTGTTGTGGCGATGCCAGCAACTGACGCAAGGTGGAGACTACGCAGATACAATATGGAGCAAGATGGCCTCGCAATGCGATAGTATCATCTACTCCTTGCATCTGATCTATCACAAAGACACGGTTACTCCGTGGGATACGGTTTATGTGGAAAAGTTCCCGTACACGTGGAAAGGTAAGAAATACGAAGAGCCCGGTGAGGTGGCGTTCTGGGAACAATTCAGCTTGACGGACTACGAAACGAGGCACGGGCTCACTGCATGTGACAGCGTCTATACCCGTGCGCGTTTGATCCTGCGCGACACGACGGAGATGACGTCTTGCAACGGCGAGGAGATTCTCTGGCGCTGCATAATCGCCGATCATACAGCCATATATGCTGATACGGTGAAGGCTGTCGGTGACGTGTCGAAGGAAGAGACGATCACCGAGATGCATTATCTGGACTTCCACTTCTATGAAGCACCGAAGGACAGCGTGCTCACGGATACGATCAGCAGCGACAAACTGCCGTACATCTGGCGTCAGACGACAGAGGAAGGTGTACGTCTGCCGCTCGAACTGACCGAGACGGGCATCTACTACGATACGACATACTACGAGAATAACCTTGGCGGCTGTATCGACTCGCTGTTCACATTGAACCTGCGTGTAGAGGAAGTGATCGACAGCATCCGCTACGACACAGTATGCCGCGGCGAGGTAGAGCTCTGGCGCTGCTTCCAGGCAGATACCACGGGCTGGTATCGCGACACATTGCGCTACGCAGAGTCCGGCAACGACAGTATACGCTTCGCGCTGTGGCTCGAGGTGCAGAAAGACTCCATCGCTCCGCTGGAGCAGGTGATCCTGTGCAACGGTGATGTGCTGATGTGGTACGACAAGGATACGGAAGAGATGACCCGCGAGATCACCGAAGGTGGTCATTACGAGTGCCAGACGCACTATCCGAAGACGCAGTATCAGATAGCCAAAGAGAAAGCGACAGGCAAGCCGGTGACCGGCTGCGACAGCGTGTACCACGAACTGGTTGTGATCGTGCTGGAGGTGGAGAAGAAAGAAACAAAAGACACCGTCTGCTTCGAACCGAAAGCAGGACATGACTACATGGAGTATCCGTGGACGACATGGCACGACACGATATTCCGCATCCCGAACGAGGACCGCGCAGACTACGTCTTGGAGGATACAATCCGCTACAAAGATCATAACGGTTGCGACAGTATAACTTATAAGATGGAACTGAATGTGCGCCGTGTTCGTACGGATAAGAAGTTCACTTATAGTGATACGCTCTGCGCCGAGGGAGGAGTAGTGCCTGCAACTTATGAGTGGGTGATCAAGGACGACCACAACCGCGTGAAGACCATTGAAACTACTAAAGCCGAGCGGGCACGTGAAGGACACATCTTCATCACCCGTCATGATACGCTCTACTACGAGCCGACGCAGAAGGGGTATGTCTGCGACAGCGCATACTTCACGCTGAACCTGCATATCTTCCGTCCGAAGTTGGATGAAAACGACCCGACGAAGACCAGACTCGACACAATGTCTCTGGATACGACGATCTGCTACTCCGACAGCTACACATGGCCGGAGGCTGAAGGCGGCAACGGCAAGACCTACAGCATAGCGGACGTTGTTGATCCGTTCATACCGGTGGTAATAGCCGAAAGAACATGGCCGTACAGCGGTACGGAGTGCGACAGCGTGACGAACCGTCTGCGACTGAAGTTCTATGATGCACCGAATGACACGACGGTGGAGAAGGTTCGTCTGTGCCAAGGTGGTGATCCTCAGAAGAGAGGTAATGTCACTATCACAACCGACGAGAGCCGTACGTATCTCGACTCGACATTCTACCCGGGCACGCAGTGCGTACAGACATATACCTTGTACGATGTGACCATACTCAAGCCCACACCGATGGATACGACAGCCGTGATATGCGACGGTGGTGTCTTCAAGTGGGATCGACTGCCCGGTCAGGAACTCACTGAGCCCAAAGATTATGAGGCTCGGGTGAAGTATCCCGATGATGACCTGGATTGCGACAGCTTGATTATCACCCTGCACCTGAAGACTATCGTGCTTGACTCAGCGTACGTAGAGCCGCAATATCTCTGCTACGGTGAGACCTACACATGGAACATCAACAGCAAGACGTATATCATCGGCGCTATGGGTACGTACCGTGACACGTTGAAGTCGCAGGGTGGGTGTGACAGTATCTACTACATCCTGAATGTCGAGCAGCGTCCGGCTAAGGGTTACCGCCGCGATACAGCATACATCTGCGGCAGCAGCGGAGAATATATGTGGCCGTTCAACAACAAGGTTTACAGTAAGTCCGGTACTCACTCTGACACCACATATGTAGGCGGCTGCATCGATACCGTAGGTATCCTGCGCCTGTATATCCAACCGCTGAAGAAAGATACGAATGAGTTCGCAACGATCTATCGTTCGCAGACCTACGAGTGGCACGGACAAAGCCTGACGGAGCCGGGTGATTACTCCGACACGGAGTACTACGCTTCGGGCTGCGACAGCGCACACTACACGCTGCACTTGACCGTACAGGAGAGAGGTTACCGCGAAGAGAAGGTCACCGACATCGTCTGCGCCGGTACGATCTACGAGGCGCACGGCAAGAGCTACGAGATCAAAGTCCGTACGCAGTTCGCAGATACGCTGGAGAAACAGGAAGACCCCGACACACACGTGCTGTACGATCTGATAACGAAGTACGACATCGATGTATATGACACCTCGTTCCCCGAAGGATTCATGGGCACCGTAGCCGTATCTTGCGGTTTGCCGGTAAGCGTGGGTTTGGCAGATAGCCTGTTGTGGAACTATATCGACAGCAAAGATACCTACGCCGCTAATTCGACCAGCACATGGCTATACCGTGAGGACGAAGGCGAGTGGAAGAACGTTGACGGTTCGATAGCTCTGGGCGGTGAGACCCAGAAGGTCGATGTACAATGCAAAGTCAAGAACGACTGCGGTGAGTTCACTGAACAGGCATCGTATAACGTCGGCAAACGCGGCACACCGGAGACGTACACCGAGTACGACCTGCTGCCGGTGATCATCAAGTACAACGGTACACTGCTCATGGTCGATGTAGATGCTATATGCCAGAAGTTCGGTTGGACGAACGGTGTACAGATTAAGCCGGAGGATGTACAGTGGTACGAACGTAAGGGTAAGACGGATAACCTGACGAACCCTGACATCAGTGATCCGAAGGATATAGAACTCAATAAGTGGGGTTACTACCTCACGCCGGCTACGGTAAGCGACTACTACGCCCTGATCAAAGGCAAGCTGACCGTGGAGAAAGACGACTGCGGCGTATGGGCTCGTACGATGGTAGCCGAAGGCTTGTCATCCGTTCAGCTCCAGCCTAACGTAGCTAACTCGAACGGCGTAGTGACAATCGTCGGACTGAGCGATTGCTACGTGACAGTGACCGATGTATTCGGCAGCAACGTGATGCAACGCACGAAGGTGAGCGGCACATTCAAGGCGCCGAGCACCTCGGGTACGTACTTCGTCACGATAGAAGACGGCAAGGAGCAGTACCACCGCACACTGGTTGTTTATCCTTAACGGCGAACGGGGAGTATGAAGGTGCGGTTCGTCACCCTTGGGTGCAAACTGAATTTTGCTGAGTCCAGCGCTCTGGGTAAGGCTCTCCTGGAGAGAGGCTATACCCGGGCGGAGGACGGCGAACAGGCAGATATCTGCGTGCTGAACACCTGCACGGTGACTGATGCAGCCGACCACAAGTGCCGTCAGGCATTGAGCCGGCTCAGGCGGGAGAACCCGCAAGCACTGATCATCGCTACAGGCTGCTATGCACAGTTGGCGGCGGAGAAGATGACAGCAGTCTGCGATCAGCAATCAGCGGTCAGCGGGCAGAAGGGCTGGGAAGGAGCAGATTATATCCTCGGCAACGACGAGAAGTTCCGGATCCCCGAGCTGGTGGAAGCTATTAGCCTAAGAGCTAAGAGCCAACAGCCAACAGCCAATGGCCAAGAGCCAACGGTGCAGGCTACGCCGATACGCGAGGTGGAAGCGTTTCACGGAGCATTATCGTTCTCCTCAGCGGACTGCGAGGCGGACGAGCAGCACACGACGATAGCCGACAGGACACAGCGTACACGGTGTTTTCTGAAGGTACAAGACGGTTGCAACTACTTCTGCACTTACTGCACGATACCGTACGCACGGGGTAAGTCGCGTAACCCGCGAATCAGCGACTTAACCGCGCAGGCGCAACAAGCCATAGCCGATGGCGCGAAAGAGATAGTCCTGACAGGCGTGAACATCGCGGACTTCGGAAGGAGCACGGGCGAGACGTTCATCGGACTGCTACAGGCGCTGGATAAGCTGCAAGGCGAGTACAGACTGCGTATAGGCAGTTGTGAACCGAACCTGCTGACGATGGAGATCATCGATCTGGTGGCAGACAGCCGGCACATAGCGCCGCACTTCCATATACCGCTGCAATCAGGCAGCAACGAGGTCTTACAGATAATGAAACGACACTACACCCGCGAACTCTTCGCCGAGCGCGTGACGTATATCCGGCAACGGCTGCCGTACGCGTTCATCGGAGTAGATTGCATGGTAGGCGTGCGGGGCGAGACGGAGGAACGCTTTGCAGACTATCTGTCGTTTGTCGAACAGCTGCCGGTGAGTCAGTTGCACGTATTTACTTATTCGGAACGTGCGCGCACGCGCATGGTAGAGATGGATCTGGAAATCGTGCTGGGCGAGGAACGCAAACGCCGTAGTGAGATTCTGCACCGTCTGTCGGCAGAGAAGATGCGAGCGTTCTATGCCGCCAACGAGGGACAACAGCTCACCGTACTGTGGGAGAGCCGTAATGCCAAAGGGCAGATGGCGGGATTTACGGAGAACTACCTGCGGGTAACCGCTCCGTACGAACATAACAAAGTAAACACATTTGAATCAATCATATATCACCTATAAGATTTATGCGATACAACAAGCAAAAATTATTACAGATGACATTAGATGAACTTCTGGCAGTAGCCGGAGAGTTCGGTATCAGCAATGCAGAAACGCTTGATCAGCAGGCGCTGGTCAGTGCTATTGTCGGTGCGCAAGCCGAGCAGGCCTTGGGCGCCTATCAGGCACGTGAGGATGCCCTGCAACCCAAACGTCGTGCCCGCGTCAGGTTATCCGCGCCGGCAGCACAGCGCGTGGAGACCAAGCATATGAAAGGCGAACGCGTGTTGGCTACCGTTGGTAGTGAAGAAGATGCGATCAACGAGATGAAGGAGTTCCAATCCCAACAGCCGCTGCCCGTAGGTGTACGCAAGGCACAGAGAGCGATGGAGCAGTTCATCCAGCAGAACGAGGTAATCAATATCTCCGCCGACGAACAGGAGGAGTACGCTATACCGAACGATGAGCCGCAAGCGGTAGTCATCGAGCCTGTTGCAGCACCTCAAGCGGAGCAGGTTGAGCCGGTAGAGCAAGCCCCGGAGCAGCCCGTGAAGAAGAAGAGAGGTCGTCCGCGTAAGGTCGTAGAGCCGGAGCCGGACACGCAACAAATGATTGAACTGCCGGAGCCGGAAAAACAAGACGAGCAACCGGCAGAGGTGCCCGTGCAAGAGCAATTGTCCTCTGCACCGGTGCGTGATGGCTTTGAGATCGAGGGGACGATAACCGCTACGGGTACGTTGGAGATCCTGCCCGAGGGATACGGATTCCTGCGTTCGGCAGACTATAACTATATATCTTCGCCGGACGATGTGTATGTCACACAGCAGCAGATTCGCCGTTACGCCCTCAAGCCGGGCGACACGGTGGAGTGCACGATGCGTTCGCCTCGTGACAACGAGCGTTTCTTCCCGATGTCGAAGGTGATACGCGTCAACGGCATAGCTCCCGAGAAAGCCGCCGAGCGTGTGGCGTTCGAGAATCTGACACCGCTGTTCCCCGATAAGAAGTTCACGCTGTGCAAGGGCGATGGCAAAGACCCGCTGTCGTGCCGTATCATCGACTTGTTTGCCCCGATAGGCAAAGGTCAGCGCGGTCTGATCGTAGCGCAGCCGAAGACCGGTAAGACAATGCTGCTGAAGGATATAGCCAATGCCATCAGCGCCAACCATCCTGAGGTATATATGATCGTGCTGCTCATTGACGAGCGCCCGGAGGAGGTGACGGATATGATCCGTTCAGTCAAGGCGGAGGTGATAGCCTCTACATTCGACGAGCCGGCAGAGAACCACGTGCGCGTGGCGAACATCGTACACGAGAAAGCCAAGCGGCTGGTGGAGTGCGGACATGATGTGGTGATATTGCTGGACTCCATCACGCGTCTGGCGCGCGCGTATAATACGGTAGCGCCCGCGAGCGGAAAGGTGTTGTCCGGTGGTGTAGAGGCACAAGCACTGCACAAACCCAAACGGTTCTTCGGTGCAGCACGAAACATCGAGTTCGGCGGATCGCTGACAATCATCGCTACCGCACTGACCGAGACAGGATCGAAGATGGATGATCTGATCTTCGAAGAGTTCAAGGGTACGGGTAACATGGAATTGCAGCTCGACCGGAAACTATCGAACAAACGAATCTTCCCGTCGGTAGATATACCTGCCTCCTCCACGCGTCGTGATGACCTGTTGCTGCCGGCAGACGTACTGAGCAGAATGTGGATGATCCGCAAGCAACTGTCGGAGATGAACGGCGTAGAAGCGATGGAGAAACTCCGTACGTTCATGGAGCGTACACGGGACAACGACGAGTTCCTGTTGGCTGTGAACGGGATGAGATAGTTGAAAGGTGTAAGGTGGAAAGTGTAAAGTGTAAAGTGAAAGGACGTATTGTAATATTGAACGGAGCTAATCTCAACTGCCTGGGCAGAAGGGAACCGGCGGTCTATGGACGCAAATCCATGGAGCAGGTGATGGTTGAGCTGCAGCGCAGTTATCCAGATATATGCTTTACGTACTATCAGTCGAACCACGAAGGCGATCTGATTGACCGGTTGCAGGAGCCGTTATTCAGCCAAGAGTTAATAGCCAATGGCCAAGAGCCAAGAGCCATCAGCGGTATCGTGCTGAACGCGGGAGGCTATACACACACCAGTGTGGCACTACGCGATGCCGTAGCACTATGCCCTGTGCCGGTGGTGGAGGTACATATATCCGACATCAGCCAACGTGAATCGTTCCGACGCGCGTCACTGCTCACCGATGTGTGTGCATACACAATCATCGGTCACGGCACAGACGGCTATCGCGAAGCTGTGCAGTGGCTCATAGACAACCAAGCAAAACCTGAATCTTTATCTGAAAATTAACCGACCATGAAACGCTTATTAACCATATTGTCGCTACTCACCGTACTACTCGGTGTGACGCAGGCACAGAACCTGATAACAGGTGTGGTATATGATGCTGCATCCGAACAGCCGTTGGATTACGCCAACGTGGTTGTGTATCGCGAAGGCGAGGAGGAACCGCTGGACGGAACGACCACCGATGAGGACGGAATGTTCTGGCTCTACCGTAAGGTCAAGGCGGGCGACTACAAGGTTACGGTCAGTTTCATGGGATATATGGATCAGATATTCAAGGTTCATTTGGCAGGCAAAGAGGTGAGTCTGGGTAAGATTTATCTGGAGCAAGACAGCCGCATACTGAAGGAGGTTGAGGTTGTAGGACAAGGCAGTACGATGCGTTTTGAGCTGGATAAGAAAGTATATAGTGTTGATCAGAGTATCACGTCTGCGGGCGCGAGTGTGACAGAAGTGCTGGAGAATATCCCCTCGGTAGAGGTTGATCAGGAAGGAACGATCAGTCTTCGCAACTCCGAAGATGTGGAGATCTGGATCAATGGCAAACCTGCTGGTCTGACAGCGGAGAACCGTGCGGAGATTCTGCAACAGATGCCTGCTGATGCGGTCAAGGAGATCGAACTGATTACCAACCCGTCGGCGAAGTTCAGTCCGGAGGGAACAGCGGGAATCATCAACCTTGTGCTGAAGAAAGACCGCAAAGCCGGTTATTACGGCTCGGTCAGTGGAGGTATAGACTATGCGCTCGCCAAGCCGTGGACAACGCTGCCGAGCGGAAAGGTGGGATTCAATTTCAACTTCAACAAAGGCATCGTAGATGCGTACCTGAACACCGGTTACAGCTACCGCAACTTCAACGGCGCGTCTTATGCAGACAGGTATAACTATTACGCAGCGGATACCACCCGCCTGATTAAGGACGGCATAGGGCAGAACCGTGGCGGTGGCGGAATGTTTATCCGTGCAGGTATCGACCTGCATGTCACCGATCGCTCGACAATCGGGTTCTCGGGATTCACTGTCGTCTCGACGGAAAAAGACCCTACGAAAGGACATTTCTTCTCTGGCTTCCGCAATGCACCCGTGCTGTACGAGCTATACGATGTTGATTACCTCGACAAGCCGCAAAGCGATAAGAATGTGGAGAATCTGATAGATTCGTATCATCGTGACCTGAGCGGTCAGACCGTTCACCCGACGTATAACGCGCTGATCAGTTGGCAGTTCGAGATCAGTAAGATGCACAACCTGCTGATGTCCGCGCAATACGACGACAACCGGTTCGGGCAGGATCAATTCTACACGCAGTACGATACCGATACGCCAGACGACAAGAAGGTGCAGGAGCAGTTATCAGACATGCATAACCGCTCATTGATCGTCAAGGCGGATTATGAGTTCAAGATCGCGTCAGATATGCGCCTGGGAGCTGGTTGGCAGTCCTCGTTCGGCTGGCACAAATCAGGTTCAGAGGCCTGGAACGGCGCGAGTAGGGAAGAATATATGCCCAACTACTTCAACAAGTTCAGCAACAACGAACACACCCACGCCCTGTACCTGACTTACGGCTACACGATAGCCGACAGGCTGTCCGTGATGGCAGGCGTGCGTGCGGAGATCTTCCACCGAGACTTGCTCACCGACTACTACGACACATCGACCCATCGTACGACCCTCAGTTCTGATACGACGTACTTCCAGCTCTATCCGTCATTGTTTGCCAGCTATGATTTCGGTGGCGGGCACGAGTTGCAGTTCAACTACACGCGTCGTGTAGAACGTCCGCGAGGCAGGCAGATCAATCCGAGAATGGACTTCTCCGACTCGACGAACATCAGTTTCGGTAACCCGGCGTTGCTGCCATCGTACTCGTCAAGCGTGGAGCTGAATTATCTGAAGAACTGGGATCGCCACGTGCTGTCGGCAGGATTCTTCTGGCGGTTCCGTGAGGGCGTGATACAGAACATCAAGTTCATGGACGACGCGACGATGAAGAACACATACGTGAACTTCAAGACGCGTCACGAGGTTGGTATAGAGGTTGTAGCTAAGAACAAACTGTTCGGCGAGATCATCAACCTGACCACCTCGGTGCAGATGTACTACAACGGTTATGCAGGCGGTACGTTCACCTCGAATCTGTATGGCTCGGACTTCTCCGTGGTGATACCTAAGCGCGATGTGTTTGCCGCCAACGTGAGCCTGAACGCACAGTTCATGTTCACCAAGACGTTCTCCGGCTCGCTGACCGGTAGGTACCGTTCGCCGCACGTGTTGGCACAAGGTACAACCTCGCATGCCTATTCGATAGATGTGGGACTAAGGAAGACGTTCCTGGACAAGAAGATCATCCTCGCCCTTAACGTGCGCGATATCTTTAACTCGCGCGCACGGCGGAGCACAACCGAGGGAACAGGGTTCTGGCAATACCAGGAGAACCGCTGGAACAGTCGTGTTATCAGTTTGAGTGTGACATATAATTTTGGTAACCAAACAACAAAGAAGCAGTCGCGTCAGTCGGAATCCTCCGACGACATGATGGGCGGCGATGAATAAGTGGATAGTTGAAAGTGGATAGTGGAGAGTTGAGAGTTGAATAGACGATTTGTTATTATAGTAATATTGTTGTCTGTGGCGGGTGCGCTATGCGCGCAGGGGCGTCGCACAGCGGGAATGAACAACCCGTACTATGACGAGAAACGTGTGCATCTGGGATTCTCGCTTGGCGTGAACCTGATGAGTTATATCGTCACAGAGTCGCTCCAACCGCAGGACGGCGAGTTGTATCATGCTCGTGTGAGCAGTCTGCTGCCGGGATTCTCCGTGGGGTTCATCACCGATGTGCGTCTAACCAAGTATCTTGACTTGCGCGTGACGCCAACCCTGCAATTCTCTTCCCGTACGATCACCTTCAAGAACGAGAGCGGCAAACCGCTCCCATACGGTCGTCTGCCGGAGCAGAGTATTCTGTCACTGCCGATGGAGATCCCCGTGACCCTGAAGTGGACAGCGATGCGCGAGGGCAACTACCGCCCGTATCTGACGGGAGGAATAGGTGTGAGCTACGACTTCACCAACGACAAGGAGCGCCCGATCCTGCATCGTCCGTTTGACTACTTCCTGACCTTTGGTATAGGCTGTGACTTCTATATGAGCTGGTTCAAGCTCTGTCCGGAGATCCGCTACCAGATAGGTTTCAAGAATATGCTCACGCCTGTGAGCGAACGACCGGAACTCTCCGAGCCGGATTACTTCTACACCAACGCCCTGTCGAATCTGAGGAACCAGGCGATAATCATCATCTTTAACTTCGAGTAGATATGCGGCGAATCTGTTTTTGGCTCTTGGCTCTTAGCCCTTGGCTCTTGGCTCTGACCTCCTGCCGTGAGGAGCAGGTGAGTCATGATCCCTCGCTGCGGCTGGTGCTGTCTGTGGATTCGCTGCCGTTTGATACCGTGCTCACCGGTTTCGGTACGAGCACGCGGCGCATAACGCTCTACAACCCTAATGCCAACGCGCTGACTGTCGAGAGCGCGAGCCTGCGTGAGGGCAAGTATTTCCGTGTGAATATAGACGGAGAGGCTGACAACAGCCGCTGGCAGCAGATGACTATTCGCGGCAAGGACAGCGCGTTCGTTTTTATCCGTGCGTTCATTGACTCGCTGGGGCAGAATAATCCGCTTATCATTACCGATGAGTTGCGCTTCCGCTACAACGGCAACGAGGCGACGCTTCGCCTGTCGGCTATCGGGCAGGATGTCACCGTGCTGCGCAAATCCGACATTGCAAGGAACACACGTCTGCGTGCGACTAAACCTTACCTTGTGCTCGATACGCTTATTTACCGCGGTGACCTGACGATAGATGCCGGCGCAACGTTCTACATGCACAACAAAGCTGTCATCTTCGCCTTGGGCAACGTGACTGCCAAGGGCACGCTGGAGAAGCCGATAGCCTTTCGCGGCTATCGTACGGATCTACTGTTCGACTCCGTCCCTTACGCTGTGGCTTCCGGACAGTGGAACGGAATCTATATGTTGCACAATGATACGAAGAAGCGCACCTATACGTTCCAATACGTGGATGTGCTGAGCGGCAATGTAGGCTTGTTCTGTCAGTCGGAGAATATGGCGCAACCTTTGCCCGAACTGAAGGTCGATGATTGCAGGATTCATAACATGTCTGTATATGGTATCGTGTGCCTGAATACCGACGCTACTATTGCCAACTCGGAGATCTCCAACTGTGCATCTTATGGCGTGTACCTGCAGGGCGGTAGGCACACACTAGTGCATAATACCATAGCCGCGTATTTCGGTTATCCTTATACGAACCTGAATATCCACAGCACGCAGCGCGAGGATGTGGCGGCGGTGTTCATCAATAACCTGAGCAAACATATGGCACCGATGCAGTCGTATCTGTATAATAACATCATCACCGGCGCGCGCAAACAATGCCTGGTGCTGGCTGCACCGCTGCCAGAGGTGTATATAGGCGAGTTCGCGGGCAACTACCTGCGTGCCGATGTGTTCGACTTGCCACAGTTCACGGCGAACACCTACGCTCAAGACAACGATACGGTGTTTGTTAACAACTATTATCTGTATAAGGAGTACCGGTATTACGATTTCCATCTCCATCCATCCTCGCAGGCAATAGGGGTAGGCAGTGCCGAGCATTCTTCTCCGTACACCAAAGACCGCGATGGCGTGGAACGCACCACGCGCATTGATGCGGGGTGCTATCAGTGGCGGAACTAACGGATTAACGACTTAACATTTTAACACTATAATACATGAAAAAACTTATCGTGCTCATGGCAGCAGTAGCGCTTATCGGTTGTGAGGTGAGTAAGCCTCATTACGAGTCAGTCAATGATTATCCGGTTAAGTCCGGCAGTGTGCAGGAAGTGGTTTATACTCCGGCTCGCACGCAGTTCTCATTATGGAGCCCGAATGCGGACTCCGTACGTTTGAGTCTGTACGATGCCGGCGAGGGCGGCGAGCCCGTTTATACCCAGTGGTTGAAGCGTCAGAAGGACGGTTCGTGGCAGGGAGAGGTAACCGGTGACTGGCAGGGGAAGTTCTACACGTTCCGCGTGTGGGATCCTACTATGCAATATGAGGCAGAGGAGACCCCGGGCATCTTCGCTACGGCTGTCGGAGTGAACGGTCGTCGTGGAGCGATCATCGATATGCGCAGCACCAATCCCGAAGGCTGGAGTAGCGACCGTCGTCCGGCAATGGAGAAAGTAGCTGACGCTATCATCTACGAGTTGCATCACCGCGACTATTCTATCCACCCTTCATCAGGTGTGGAGCATCGTGGTAAGTTCCTCGCGCTCACCGAGCACGGCACGCAATCGCCGGAAGGACTCGCTACAGGCATCGACCACCTCGTCGAGCTGGGTGTGACACACGTGCAGATATTGCCGTCGTATGACTACGGCTCGATCGATGAGACGCGTCTTGCCGATAACCGTTATAATTGGGGTTATGATCCAGTGAACTACAATGTGCCCGAAGGCGGATACTCCACCGATCCTTACGATCCGGCATCGCGTATCCGAGAGTTCAAGCAGATGATCCAGGCGCTGCATAACGCCGGTATCCGCGTCGTGTTGGATGTGGTGTATAACCACACCTACGATGTTGCCCACGCCAACTTCACGCAGACCGCTCCCGGGTACTTCTACCGTACTCGCGAAGACGGTTCGTTAGGCAATGCTTCGGGCTGCGGCAACGAGACTGCCTCCGAGCGCCCGATGATGCGCAAGTTCATGATGGAGTCTGTCCGCTGGTGGGTGGAGGAGTATCATATTGACGGTTTCCGCTTCGACCTGATGGCTATTCACGACGTGCCGACGATGAACGCTATCCGTGAGATGCTCAACGAGATCGATCCGACGATCCTGCTCTACGGTGAGGGCTGGGCAGCCGAGACTCCGCAACTCGATGAGGCACTTCGTCCAATCAAGGCGAACTGTACGGATATGCCGGGCATAGGCGCGTTTAGCGATGAGTTGCGTGATGCGTTGCGCGGACCGTTCTATGACGATCATGTAGGCGCTTTCCTCGCCGGACAGCCCGGCAACGAGCAGAGTATACGCTTCGGTATAGTAGGTGCTATCGATCACCCGCAGGTGGATATGACCAAGGTTAATTATAGCCAACAGCCCTGGGCTTTGCAACCGACGCAGCTTATCTCGTACGTGTCCTGCCACGATGACATGATGCTCACCGACCGCCTGCGTGCGTCGGTCAAGCCGCTCAGAGGCAAGCAGATCGCAGACGATGAGTTGACACGCCTTGATATGCTCGCACAGACTGTCGTGCTCACATCGCAAGGATTGCCGTTCCTCTGGAACGGTGAGGAGATCATGCGCGACAAGAAGGGCGTGCACAACAGCTATTGCAGTCCGGACTCCATCAACGCTATCGACTGGAGTCTGAAGGCGCGCAATAGGCGGTTGTGCGATTACTATGCCGGACTGATCGCCCTGCGTAAAGCGCACCCCGCTTTCCGCCTCGGTGATGCAGAGCTCGTACGCGACCATCTGGAGTTCCTGGATGTGAGCACTGACAATGTAGCACGTGACGGTAAGGTCACCCCCGATTGCGTGCTGGCGTTCCGACTGAAGAACCACGCCGGCGACGATGAGTGGGAAGATATAGTTGTCCTGTTCAATGCCAATCGCCAGGCTGTGCAACTCGACTTGCCGACGGATGCCAACTACACGGCTGTAGTGCTTGACGGCAAGGTTAATGTAGAAGGACTCGGAAACTATAAAGACCATGTGAGAGTACCTGCACAATCGGCAGTGATCTTGCATAATTGATAAGCTAATTGTTTAACAAATTGAAGGGCTAAGCCCGAATTATTGAGATGGAAAATCGTAAGTTTGATGAGAGACGGGAGTCGGAGATCGTCTATTCCCGTTCGGTGAAGGCAGGTAAGCGTATCTATTACCTCGACGTCAAGAAAGACCGTACAGGTGATCACTACCTGTGTATCACGGAGAGTAAGAAACGAGTGATGGGTGAAGAAGCCCCACAGTTTGAGAAGCACAAACTCTTCTTGTACAAAGAGGATTTCGCACACTTCTGTGAAGGACTGGATGATGTGATTGCTTATGTCAAGAGCCAGGTCGGCGAGATTGAGTCCCGCCGCGAGTGGACTCCCGAGGAAGCTGAGAAATCGGTAGACGCAGAGGCGCAACCGGAGCAACCTGCCGCAGAAGCAGAGAATCCTCAAGGCGAACCCGCAGAAAAGAAACGTGGACTTCTGGATCGCCTGATGGGCAAAGAGTAACAAAACAAATAGTCGGGAATTGTTCCCGACTATTTTTGTATCACTTCCAGAATCTGTTCGGCTATTTGTTGTTTTGATGCGAGAGGTAATCTGACTGCAGACTGCTGATCGCTAATTTTTGATTTCTTATACACTGTCACGCTGTTGGTATCTGTGCCGAAACCTGCTCCGGTTTCGCGCAGGGAGTTCATGACGATATAGTCGAGGTGTTTGGATTGGAGTTTCTTCTGCGCATTCTGTTGCTCATTGTCGGTCTCAAGGGCAAATCCTACAAGTGTCTGGTCTGGGCGTTTGGTTTCGCCTAATGTGCGGGCTATGTCCTGCGTCTCGACGAGTGCGATGCTGTCTGTCAGGTCTTGCCCTTTCTTCATTTTATGGTCAGCCACCGTGGTGGGCGTCATATCTGCCACGGCAGCGGCAAGGATCGCCATGTCGGCCTGCTGCCAAGCAGCGGTGGTTGCTTCATACATCTGTTGCGCCGAGACGACATCTATGCGCCGGAACGAACCTACGCCCTGCATGGCGGGGTGGTAGATCACCGGCGTCCAGTGTTCGGTGGTGGCACCCATAACGAGGGTCACGTCTGCACCGTGGTGCATCATGGCTTGCGCCAAGGCGATGCCCATCTTACCTGTCGAGTGGTTGCTGATATACCGCACGGGGTCGATGGCTTCGCGCGTTGCTCCGGCGGTGATGAGCACTTTCTTTCCTGACCAGTCTTTCGGCGTGAGTATGGCTTCCACAGCCTCCAGCAGCGCTTCGGGTTCCTGCATCCTGCCTCGACCGTTCGTGCCGCAGGCGAGAAACCCTTCGGCGCAGTCAAGAACGTCGATGTTCTCTCGTGTGGCAAGGGTGCTTAAGGCTGTTTGCAGTGCTTCGCCAGCGTACATCTTGTCGTTCATTGCAGGCGCAATCACCACGGGCTTACGCATTGCTGCGAGAGTGGTGGTTAGCGCGTCATCAGCAATGCCGGCGGCGTATTTGCATATCACGTCATGTGTGGCGGGCGCTACGATCATCGCGTCAGCCCAATCGGGCAAAGAGATATGTTCGGTAGAGTGGTCATTGATGGCAGCAAACACATCGCTATAGACCTTGTGCCCGCTCAGCGTCTGCAATGTCAAGTCCGTTACGAACTCCAAAGCATGTTTGGTTGTCGTAACCTTCACTTCCGCGCCGCGCTTGCGGAGCAGACGAATAAGTTCGGGAATCTTGTATGCCGCAATTCCCGAACCTATACCGATTACAATATGTCTGCCTGTCAGATCCATTAACGCAACATATCGTCACGCGAACCGTTGTTGCAGACGATTTGGTTGTCAATGAGTTCCTGCGTAGCGATGAGCGTGGGCTTGGGCAGCACCTCGTACGAGCGCGAGATCTCTATCTGCTCACGGTTCTCGAAGGTCTCCTCAATGTCGCCGCGGTCAATACTGAAATCTTGCAGCTTGCCGTCAAGCTCTTTCTTCAGCGTCGAGCTGATCTGGTTGGCGCGCTTGCTGATGATGGCGACGGCTTCATATACGTTGCCCACCTTGCTCGTCAACTCGTTCATGTCACGCGTGATGGTTGTCTTCGGAGCTTTGCTCTTCTTGTAATCCAAATTGAATGTTGGTGTAATCATAAGACTATTTACGATTTAGTTATTTACGATTTATTTTTTCAGTATCTTGTATATTTCCTTCTTTATTCTCTCTGCAGCCTGCCGATGTTTGGAGGTGGGAAAGTCGGTGATGAAGTTGTAGTACTCGTCCTCTGTGGCACGTGCGCGGTCGGCTTTCTTGTCTTCGAACGAGTTAACCGTCTGCTGGTACTTCGCCTGAAGGATGATCCAACTGAGTTCTTCCGTATATTTGTTCCCCGGATATTTCTTGATAGCGTTCTTCGCCACGATCTCTGCCGAGAGGTAGTTGTTGCCCAGATACGTGCCGAGGTTGTAGTACAGGTTAGCGCTGTGGTACTCTTTCTCCGCCAGTCGGTCGTTCATCTCATCGATCTGCTTGTAAGCGTCTTGTGCGTATGGGCTTTCGGGGAATAGCTCCACGAACTCCGTCAGCCATTTGATTGCCTTACGTGTTATTGTCTGGTCGAGCCGTGCGTCCGGTGCGTCCATATAGTAACTGTGCCCAATCTGGTAGCGTGCTTCGATGATATATTTGCCCTTCGGGTAGTTACGAGTGTAGGCTTCGTAGTAGTCGGCAGCGGTGGCGTAGTCTTTGTTGCCCATATAGCATCGCGCGAGATAACACAGTACATCCTCACTACGTTCGGTACCTTTGTAATACACCGCAACGTCATCCAGCAAGGTCTGCGCACGCACATACTGCTTTTCGTTGAAGTACCGGAGAGCTGCCTGATATTTCTCCTCAGGGTCTTTCGACTTTAGTAACTTCTGATACTCGCCGCACGCAGTGAGCAGCAAGGTGACAACTACCGCTGCCACTGCACGTGCTATATGTGTATAGGTGCTACGCATTGATTGTTCGCGCAAAAAGCCTACAAAATTACGAAAATTATTTTACATTTGCAAATAAATCTGCTATCAATCTTCAATTTTCAATTTCCACCTTTCAAATTACGACAGGTCGTAACCGTAGTGGCGGAGACGGTTTGTGCTGGAGCGCCAGTCTTTATCCACCTTGACGAACAGCTCGAGGAACACAGGCTTGCCGAAGAATGCCTCGATATCCTTGCGCGCCAGTGTACCGACTTTCTTCAACGCCGCGCCGTGATGCCCGATGATGATGCCCTTCTGGCTCTCGCGCTCGACATAGATGGTTGCTTGAATACGCAACGTTTTCTCATCTCTGAACGCATCGACCTCGACCTCTGTAGAGTAGGGTATCTCCTTGTCGTAGCAGAGCAGAATCTTCTCGCGGATAATCTCGTTGACGAAGAACCGCGAGGATTTGTCTGTCAGTTGGTCTTTGGGGAAGAACGGCGGGCTTTCAGGTAATGCCTCTTTGATAGCATTGAAGAGCTGGTCAATGCCGAATTTCTCCTTCGCTGATAGCGGGAATATTGTAGCCTCCGGCAACTCCCGCTGCCAGTAGGCAACGAGGCTGTCGAGTGTCTCGGGCGTCGTCAGGTCGATCTTGTTGATGAGCAAGAATACCTTCGTCTTCTGATTGCTGATTGCTGATTGCTGATTGCTGACTGCTGACAACTTTTTGACTTTCTGCAGGAACTCGGCGTTCTTGTCGGGTGTGTCTTGTACATCGGTGACGTAGAGCAGCACATCGGCATCCACGAGCGCGCCTTGGCTGAATTCCAGCATCTGCTCCTGCAGTTTGTAGTTCGGCTTGAGTACGCCCGGGGTGTCGGAATAGACGATCTGAAAATCCTCGCCGTTGACGATGCCCATGATGCGATGGCGTGTGGTCTGCGCCTTCGATGTGATGATCGAGAGGCGCTCGCCCACCAGCGCATTCATCAGCGTGGATTTCCCTACGTTCGGGTTCCCTACGATATTTACAAATCCTGAACGGTGCATATTACTCGCCTAACATCTTGTCTGCATTAAACTTGCTGACCTTGCCGAATCTGTCTTTCAGAGCCTTCTGATCGATGAGTTTCGGGTCACCGATGATCAACATTCTCACCGGCCGACCTTGTACGTGTGACTCATAGAACCGCTCTATATCTTCGAACTGCAGTTTTTGCACCTGGCGTATCTGCAGTGTAGCCGGATCGATCTGATACCCTAGCCGATACCAATCTGTCATCTGCTGGCTCTTGGTGCGGAATGTGGGGTGGTGGGAGAGCAGCGACTGACGCAGGCTGGAACGAATATTCTCTATATTCTCCAGGTTGCGCGGCATAGAATCCAGCAGAGAGAGATAGACATTCACTGCATCGTTCACTTTATCCGATTGCGTGCCGACATAGCCTAAGAAATAGGTGCCACGATCCTGTTTCGATGGGGTTCGGAAGGTTCCTAGTGCAGTATATGCCATAGATCGTTTCTCGCGGATCTCGTTCATCACCAGACCGGAGAATCCCCCACTGAAGTACTCGTTGAAGGCATCGTATTGTACGGCATCGTTCAGCGAGTACGGGGCGCCGGCAATATATATGTAAATCTTTGCCTGTTGGATATCCTGGTTGGGAATGAAATAGACTTCTGACTTGTCGAATGTAGTGCGCGGACGGTCAACAGGAGATGTCGTAGGCGTTGCTTGCTCGGACATAGGGATGTGTCCATAAAGCGCCATCTTCACGGAGTCGGCAGGTAACTGTCCTGCATAGTGGATTTCCAACTCATATCCCAATGCGCGATGCCACTCAGCCTCCAGATCCTCTTCTACCAATATAATACCGTACATAGGCGCCCACAACTCGCGCTGCGGAATACGCCGGATATATCTTGAATTCTCGCCATACAACATGTAATTGAGAGCTACAGCGGCGCGCGCAGACGGGCTCTTGCGCTCCGTCCAACGGGAAACGATCTCGCTACCGACGATACCATTCAGTTTTCTATGCTTAACGGAATAGAATTCAGGGAATAACATATGCAGGTTGACAAGGGAAACGATCTCTTTCATGTTCGCTTCCTCGCCTTCGATATCCACGATCACGTAACTGTCTGTCACGCGGTAACTACAGCTGCCGCCTAATTTGCCCAGTTTAGCCCTGAATTCCTCCAGAGATGTTCCTTTCGTTCCCGGGGCACCCTTGATACCGGAACGATTCAGCAGCCGTACTGCGAAAGCCAGCAAGGGTTTTTCATATGTTCCGACGCCATATTTGAGCCGGAGCGTGAAGATGTTGTTTTTCGGGTTTGGAGTAACATAAACATATACATTCTCTGCAAAACGATCCTGATCGATATCACTGAAGTCCACAAATTTAGGAATCAGCCTGCCGGCAGGAATAGAAGCAAAGTCGGTGTAGTACTGTGACTTGCCTTGTCCGGGCTCTAACGGCTTGATCTTGGGCTTTGCCAGTTTTTCTTTCTTCGGATTGCCTTCCTTGATCTCAAATATCTTCCTCGGCGTGGAGAAATATGTCTTGGCAACGTTGATGACCTCGTCTTTTGTCAGTTTGACGAGTTTATTCTTCTCTCCGTATATATCTTCCAACGGAATCTGGTACACAAAACTGTGCAGTAGAATCATCGCCTTGGATGTCTGCTCTTCCAACCCGCGGTAATAACTCTGTATCATACTCGTACGTACGCATTCAAACAGTTCGTCAGACACCTCGCCGTTCATGAGTTTGTCTATCGCTTTATGTAAGGACTTTTCTGTATCTTTCATGGTGTAGTACTCTCCGGTGTACAAGCTCAATGTCGGAATAGATACCACCTGGATACGTCCCACATCGCGTGCGGAGTTCAAAGAAACATGGGCGTCCATAATCTCATCTTCATGCACCAGCTCGTCAAACAGACCGATACCCATCTCGTTGGATAGCAATTCGCAAGCGAACTGAAGAGCCAGTTCATCTTTGTCGCCGGCTTTCACGCCTTTGTATTCTTCGATGTACATAGGGTAATAGCCCATATGTCCGTAGAAACGTTCGTCCTTTGCAAACTCTGTGTCCTGCCATTGATTACGTTCCGGTAATTCCTTCGATTGCATTTTGCCAAAGGTTTTTTCGATGAGCGGTTTGACCTCTTCGGATTTGAAGTTTCCCACCAGGATGAGTGCCATGTTGTTGGGGACGTACCAGGTGTGGAAGAACTCTATCAGTTCGCGTAACTTGGGATTTTTCAAGTCCTCCGGATAACCGATGATATCACGTTCATAGGGCGTGCCTTTGAATGCTTCGGTATTAATGAATTTACGTATATGCGTGCTGTTCTCGTCCGAATACATGTTATACTCCTCGAATACGTTTTCCAGCTCTGCCTGGAACGAACGGAACACCGGGTTCGTCAATCGGTCAACGTATAATGTCAGCCACCGCTCCATCTGGTGCGTAGGGAAGCGGTTGTGGTAATATGTCATGTCGTACGATGTGCCAGCGTTGAGTCCTTCGCCACCGATGAACTGGATGAGGTTGGAGAACTCGTCTGTAGCGCTGTACTTGGCAGCCTGAAGGCTTTGCTCGTTGATGCGCAACTGGATTGCCTCACGCTCTGTCGCGTCGGTCGTCATAGCCAGCGTATCGTATAGTGCGATGACCTGTTCGTAGTACGGCTTCTCTTTCTCCCAGTCGAGTGCTCCGATACGATCTGTACCTTTGAAGAGCATATGTTCCAAGTAGTGCGCTAAACCGGTAGCGTTTGCCGGCTCATCAATCGAACCGGCACGAGTAACCGTCGCACCGAATACGTCAGGCTGGTCATGATCTTCCCACAACAGAACGGTTAGACCGTTGTCCAATTGGTACTGCGAAAAGCCTTCGGGCATCTGCGCGAAGATAAACACTGTGCTGCAACATAGCAACAATAAACTAAGAAATACCTTTTTCATTTGTTATGTATAATTTTATATTTTCAATTTTTAAAATTCTCCTCATAGTTCCAGCAGCACTTTGCCGCATTGCCCGCTGACCATCACGTCGAAGCCTTGCTGGAAGTCGTCGAACTTGAATCGGTGGGTGATGACCGGCGACAGGTCGAGCCCGCCGAGTAGCATCTGCTCCATCTGGTACCATGTCTCCCACATCCGGCGACCGGTTATACCTTTGATGGTCAGTGCGTTGAAGATCACATCCGACCAGTTGACCTGGGTGTCTTTGGGCAGGATACCCAACTGGGCGATGTTCGCACCTTTGTACATATGCGCAATCATGTCATTGAACGCAGCCGGTGCGCCGGACATCTCCAGTCCTACATCGAATCCGCGGATGCCGAGCTGCTTCATCGCCTGCTCGACCGTCTCGCCCTTGCTGCCGTCAACGGTCACGGTAGCGCCCATCTGCTTGGCTATATCCAGACGCAACGGGTTAATATCCGTCACCACGACGTTCTTCGCTCCGGCAAAACGGCATATACCTGCTGCCATCGTGCCTATCAGTCCGGCACCGGTGATCAGTACATCCTCACCCAGTAGCGGAAAAGCCAGCGCTGTGTGTGTGGCGTTGCCGAAGGGATCCATAATCGCGGCAAAGTCATCGGGGATCTCGGGGCGGAGTTTGACTACATTGCTCTCGGGAATCGTGACGAACTCGGCGAACGCACCGTCCTTGCCGAAGATACCGACGGACAGCGAGTGCTCACACACGTGTCCCATACCTCGGCGGCAGTTACGGCATTGACCGCAGATAATATGTCCCTCGGCGGTCACACGCTCACCGATCTTGATGTTACGAACACCCGAACCGGTATATACCACCTCGCCCACAAACTCGTGACCCATAATATAAGGCGGTTTGCAGTGCGATTGGCTCCATTCATCCCACTTGTACATGTGCAGGTCTGTGCCGCAGATAGCAGCTTTCTTGACCTTGATCAGTACGTCGTTGACTCCGACCTCCGGAATAGGAACATCTTCCATCCAGATACCGGGTTTCGCGTAACGTTTAACTAATGCCTTCATGTCGTATTATGATTTCTGATTTGCCGAACGCGAGGAAAACTCGCATCCGCAGTATTGTTGATTATAAAAGTTATATTCTTTCAGGAGCACATTTCGTCTGTCTTGCAGTCCGTCTTTGCGCCAGTTCTGCGCCCAGAATCTGACACCTGACATCTGACATCTGACTGCTTGCTCAGCGCGCAGTCCTGCGGCGTTGACCTGCTCGAGGTTCTTCCATCGCGACGAGGCGAGGGTTGTGGCGAACCACTGGATTCCTAACTCCTGCGCTTTCCGGGCTGTGGCAAGCATCCGGTAGTAGAAGCACGCCTCGCATCGCTTGCCGCGTTCGGGCTCATCCTCCAATCCGCATATCGCCTGCAGCCATTCATCGTGCCCATATCCGCATGGCTGGGTGCGTCTGGAGGCTCTCCGATCATCATCGATCCATCGGATGCCGAGACTCTCGGCGTGCCGCTTGCTCTCTTGCTTACGTATCTCGTATTCCTCCTGTGGGTAGATGTTCGGATTGAAGTAGTATATCACCGGTTCTATGTCGTGTTGCACCATCCACTCGACGATAGCCGACGAACAGGGTGCACAGCATGCATGCAGCAGCACCCTTGCCTTGGCGGGCGAGCCATCGGATCGCAATCCTTCCGGGATAATGATGTGACTGCTGTTAGCCATCGCGTCGGTTATTCATCAATTGCCAATGAGCAGGGCTTTGATCTGTGTGGCGTCGGATATGCCTGTGGGGAAAGCCTGATACGCCCCCGACCAGATCATGACGGGCACGATAGGCTCCTCTTCCACCACATGATCGAGCACAACGCGTTCATCAGCTTTCAGTAGCCAGTGTGGTTGCAGGGTGAATACCACATCGCCAAAGCCGCGTTTGTTGACTGTATTGGCGAGAGAGACACTACCTAATGCTTCCGTGAACGGATACGCGGCTTCTACGCCCTCGAAGTCCATCAGGAATGCAGCCACCTGCTGCTGCAGTTGGGGCAGGGGTATATGTTTCTGCTCGATGAGCGGGCGGTTGAGATAGATCGACTGCCCATAGCCCCCGTCCACCCAGCGCTCCGTGCCGTATAACGCCATCAGGTAGGTGGCGGTGAGGGCTGCGGCTCTATCCACATTGAAGTACTGCGCCGGCATTCGTGCTGCGGCGAGGGATTCGGTATTTTGTCCGAGCAGAGGTTTGCCTATCACCACGACGCGCAGGTGTTGTACGCCTACGATACGTGCCAGTTGGTCAATCAGATAACCCAGATCTTGATTCAGCCACAGGTACATGTCTTCCTGTTCTGCCGAGCAGAGCTGGTCAGTGGTGGCCTGCGGGCTGCGGGTGGATAGATGCAGACACAGCAGGTCAGGGATATTGTCCTCACCCAGATGTTCCTGTTTCTGCAAGGCAAGCGCCGACTCGATGACCATCGTGTTGGCCACGGGTGACAGGAGTAGGTTGTCTGCTGCCGCGTAACTGAAGCCTTTCTTGCGTTCTTGCTCGGTGGGTGCGCTGTATAGGTCGATATCTATGCGCGGTGTCCACGTGCGTGTGAGGAGCTCCTGCCGACGCGTACCTGCATTCCAATCGCTGAGAGCCAGTGGCAGTTGTTCGCCGTAGTACGAGGTGCTAACCCAGTTGGCTGTAGCCGGATCGAGCCAACAGCAACCGTCGGCGCCGTGACCTGCCATGAGAATAGTGCTGTAAGCATTGAGCCCTAAAGCGTATATATGTGCGCGTTCGCCGTAGCGGATACGTATCTCGTCGCCTATGGTGGCGGACAGCAGGTTTCGCGGAGAAAGAGCAGCAGTGCAACCAATACCCTGTTCGTTGTTATCCTCAAGGATAGCGTGCGGCTTGCGGTCACTGCGACGGAAGTACGTGTCGGCAGCTATGCCGTGTTCCGAGGGTGTCGTGCCTGTCATGAACGTGGCAATACACTCACTGCCGCCATAGACGATATGCGGAAAGCGCACCGTGGTCTGATACGCCTCTTCGGACAGCGTGCGCAATCCGCCTTGCTGCCAGTACGGACGAAGCTGGTCGAGCGTCTCCTGACGCATCCCATCTACAGCCACCACCACAGTCAATCGCGGGGCGGCGTGGGTTGCTATGCTGATAAGCAGTATTATCGCCAAAGATAGATGATTCGTGCGCATAGATGAATAGAAGGAATAATCAGCAGGTACGGACCGAAACCTACTAACGGGTGAATAGAAAAGAACGTGAGGAACGTCACCAATACGATGAGTACGCCATATATGGCGTACAGGATATAGTCCACCCACTTCGTGCGTTTGCCCTGCCGGCGGTCGTGCAGCGAGATGATTGCCAGCACCACGAACAACACCGCCAAGCCGAAGTACCACGTAGCGTACCACGGCACGCGCTGGATGACGAAGGGCTCAATATGTTCGGCAGACACAAGCGGAGTGCCGTCGGCGTAGTGCATCTGGCTGATGTGGCTCATCAACTGCTCGGGCAGAAACAGTCGCTGCTCGTCGGTCATCGGCTTGTCAGCTTTCGGACCAAACACGAGGTTGATGCCGAAATCGCCCCACGAGCCTTGGGGAGTATAGTAACGGATGAGTTCACGGAACGTAACATCTGATTTCTGATCTCTGACTTCTGACTTCTGACTTCTGACCTCTGATTGCTGTCCCAGCGCGTTCATCAGCAGATTGTAGGGGCGTGTGGCGCAGTTATCAAACACGAAGTTATACAGATAGACGCGATTCTCAGGGTAGTAGTTGATGATCAGTGCACGGTAGATCGCATCGCGGTCTTCCGGCGAGAGGTTAAGCTCCTGTATGTTTACCTTCCGTCCAGCGTACTCGTACAGCCGCATGAACCACGAGGCATCTTCCTTGCCGAGCTGGTAGTACGTCTCGCCCTTGACGAAGCGCCAGTAGAAGTGCTCGGTGGAAAAATCGAAGATACCGTAGTTATACACATCACTGATACCCAACTCTTCGTCCAACACCATGATCGCCGTGTGACCGTAGCGCTCGTAGAGCGCCTCGCCCGGACTGCAGGTCAGCAGGTAAATCTTCGCCTCGTCGCTGAGCAGACGAGGTTGTTCGTCAGCGCGGATAGCTGGCGAGAATAGTACGCCTGCCATCATCAGCAGGGTGCAGATTGCGTTATATGTACGTGAACTTTTCAAATCGCTTCAGCTATGAGGTTGGGTATGAATGTGGCGAGTGTTCCGAGCAGGTAGCCACAGACTACTTGCAGCGGCGTGTGTGACTCGTCATATACGCGCGCGAACATCAATAAGAGTGCCGCCACCGAGCAACCGATGAGTGCCCACGTGGCGCTCACGCCCGTCGTGAGACTGAAACTCATCATCCCTCCGAACAGTCCGCCGAGGGCTGTCAGATGCGCACTGATCTTCCACGTGCGGTTGATGAGCAGCACGAGCAGCAGCACTGCAGTCGAACCGGCAGCCGTCAGTACGATGAACAGCGGCAGGTGCATCACCTGCCAACAGAAGTACGCCCAGAAACCATAACAGATCGTCGAATAGATATACGGCATCGTGCGCTGCTTGGCGTTACGGATATAGATGTCCGTGAGGTTACCGCGATGGATCATCACCAGCACCACTGACAGCGGCAGTAGGCAGGTGAACACGAACGTGCCGATCACACCAATCCAGATCAGCGGCGTGGGGTAGGTGATGAACGAGCGCAACGCAAGGAAATAGATCAGCATCCCGTACGTCGGAATGAACATCGGGTACAATATAGCCGATATCGTTCGCGAAATATAATATAATGTATTGTTCATTTGCGGTGGTGGTAGATCAGCCATGCATGGCTGATTACATTTGTTTGCGCAGCCTGGCGATGGTTTTGCCGAGTTGCTGGCGGTACTTGCTCACTGTGCGTCGGGCGATCGGGTAACCGGCCTGTTTCATGGCTACAACCAATTCGTCGTCGTTCAGCGGGTGCGATTTGTCCTCGCGGTCGATGATCTCGCGCAGCACTTGTTTGATCTCGCGCGTGGATACCTCGTCGCCTTCAGTGTTCTGCATTCCTTCGGAGAAGAAGTGCTTGAGCGGGTAGATGCCGAACTCCGTCTGTACATACTTCGAGTTGCTGACGCGTGAGATGGTCGAAACATCGTAACCGGTCTTCTCGGCTATGTCTTGCAGGATCATCGGCTTGAGTGCCGCATCGTCGCCCTCGTAGAAGAAGTCGCGTTGCGCTTCGATGATTGCTACCATCGTGCGAGTGAGTGTCTCGTTGCGCTGTTTGATGGCATCGATGAACCATCTCGCGCTGTCGATCTTCGACTTGACGAACTGCACGGTTTCCTTCTCGGCATCGGTGAGTTGGTTCTTACGGCTGGCGTAATCCTTCATCATCTGCTGGTAGTCGGTGCTCACGTGCAGGTCGGGTATCTCGCCGTCCAGCAGTTGCATGACGAGCTCGCCATCGCGATTTTCAACGAGGAAGTCCGGGATGATCGTTGCCCCGTGGGTGTCGTAACTCGTTCCTGCCCACTCGGCTCCGGGCGTGGGGTTGAGATGCTCGATCTCGCTGATGACCTCGTGCATCTCATCTTCGGTCAGTCCGTAGCGCGTACGTATACGCTCAAAGTGCCTGCGACTGAACGCCTCGAACTGCTCGGTGAGAATCTGTGTGGCGCGCTGGTTGACGATCGTCGGTTCGCGTTGCCCCAGTTGCAGCAGCAGACACTCCCTCAAGTCATAGGCTCCTACGCCTGCGGGATCGAACTGCTTGATCTGTGCAATGATGTCGAGCATCTGCTCGTGCGGCACAATCAGTGACTCGCGGAATGCGAGGTCGTCTTCAAGCTCCTCCGCCGTGCGGCGCAGATAGCCGTCTTCGTCAATGTTGCCGACCACGAACTTCGCTATGTGACGCTCGGGTTTGGTCATCTTAGTCAGATAGACCTGCGACTTCAGGTGATCAACCAGCGACAGCGAGCCTGTGAACGAACTATCCATCGTATCTTGCGGGTCGCTGTAGTTCGTCAGTCGTGTCTTATAGTCCGGCGTCTCATCATCCATCACATAGTCATCGTAGTTGAAGTCGGGGTTGTCGAGCGGGTTGGAGTAATCGTCATCTTTGTCATAGTCTTTGCCTTCTATCACAACCTCGCTTGGGTATAGCCCTTCGAGGTCTTCTTCGCTGACCTCTTTTTCGTCGTTATCCTCGTAATCGTCGTTGCCGTAGTCCTCGCCGTCATAATCCTCACTGCGTTTCTGCTCCGCCTCGGCGCGCAAAGCTTCGGGGTCTTTGCCTTCGTCCAATGCAGGATTCTCTTGCAACTCTTCGTTGATACGACGTTGCAACTCCATACTCGGTATCTCCAGCAGACGCACAATCTGTATCTGTTGGGGACTGAGCTTGGTCTGTAAGGTCTGCTTTTGGGTTAAGGAAAGTGCCATAATATAATCTGTTTTTAGGGCTTAATCTTCTGATACTGCTGCAGATTCACCATCTGTAGGGGTCTCATAACTCTCAATCAAATATTCTACTTCTTGCGGTTTGACGCGAATGTGTGTTATATGCGGGTTATGGCTCTCTACGAGTACAGGTAAGTGATCGCTGCCTTTCTGCGGCTTATCGACGTACACCTCTATATCGTCCTCCGTGACGTTGTTGAACCACGTCGTACCGATGCGGAAGGTCACGGTCGCCTGATTAGGGAAGAGGTGTAGGATCTTCCCCGGCTGCTTTAGATCCGGGGTGCAGATGTTCAGTTGCATTGCGCGTTCTGTGAACTGCTCTGCCACAGCTGTCAGCTGCACGCTGTCCGGCAGGATACGAAGCCCTTTGGGTGCTATCAGTGCGAGGCGTGTGCGGAACGTGTCTTGTACTCCTTCGTAGTCCGTCAGGGCGGTCTCGATATGTGTGACGGCAGCTATATCCTGCTCGGTGCCGTACACCTTGACGGAACTTGGCGTGAGTGTTATATCGCCGCAGAGCTGATGTTGCGCTGCCGGCTTGACTTGCCCTGTATAGACTACTGGCACGGTCTTCTCGTGCTGGCGCGTGTAACTTCCGGTCAGCAGCTCAGGCGCGAACGCTGACAGACTCGCGTCGCCTACCAACTGCTGGGCTATGGCTTGACGCAGCTCGTCCATAGGGATAATGAACGTGCCCTCCTCGCCTGTCAGGTGTTCGGACAGATCGAATGTCAACTCGTACAGCCGCTTGCGGTTGGCGAACAGGTCAATGCCTTCGTCCTCCAGCGTGACATGCACGTGGTTCGTCGGCGCGCTGGTGAAGATATAGTCATCGGGAATGTGCGTGTAGGTCACGGGGATCGTCATCGTCACCGTACGACGCGTACTGAACGCGTTGGTGAACCAGATGATCGTTGCCAATAGCACAAATGACAAGTACACCAAGGCATCTTTGCTATGCAAAAACATCCTCAGTGCACGTGCCTGACGATGAAGAAAGTCATTCACTTCTTTCAACTTTCAACGTTCAACACTCAACTTTGTTGAGCCGGCTGGGCATCAGCTGCCGAGGCATATACGCTGTTTTTGTCCACGCGGATAGTAACGTCCTTGTCGATGGTGATCAGGAAGTAGTTCTCTTTCACTTCCTTAATCTCGCCGTAGATGCCGCCTGCGGTAACAACCTTGTCACCTTTCTTCATCTCTTCGCGTTGCTTCTGCAGCTCTTTCTGTTTCTTCGTCTGCGGACGAATCATAAAGAAGTAGAATACGACGAAGATCAGGATCATCATGATCCAGAATGACCATTGGCTACCAGCCTGTCCTTCGGGCGCAGCACCTGCTGTACCCTGTTGCATCATCAATAAAATGTTTGCTAACATACTATAAACTTTTAACTTATTAAACTTCTTTCAACTTTCAACGTTCAACTATTCTTCATCAAGCGCCATCGCCTTCAGCAATCGGTCTTCGCGCTTGAGTTGGCGGATGATACCGTCGAGGATGCCGTTGATGAAGAAGTAGTTCTTCTCGCCCGAATACTCCTTGGCGATCTCTATATACTCGTTCAGCGAGATCTGCAACGCTATCTCCGGATAGTTCATTATCTCCGCCAGCGAGACAATCAGTATGATTCGATCCATCAGCGCCACGCGCTCGGGATCCCAGTTCTTCAGATTAGCGTCAATCAGCGCGTCGTACTCCTCGCGGTGCTCGATGGCGTTCATGAGCAGCGAGGTGGCGAACTCCAGATCCTCCTCGGAGTCGAACATCTCCAGCAGCGCTTGCTCCACGCCTTCCTCCTCGCGAAAGCGGCGAACGGACTTCACGACGTACGACAGCACGAAATCCAGATCGGTCACCCACGTGAAGTGGTCGAGCTCGAGCTCCATCTCCTCCAGCGCCGACAGCACGGCTTCATTGCCGGGCATCAGTTCGCTATAGATCTTCCGCCAGATACGTTTGTCGTCCTCGTAGGTGCACTCTGCCTGCTCCATATACTGCTTGTACCACGGCGTAGCTACCAGATTCAGATACACCGACTTCACCGCCGACATACCTGCCTCCCATGACAGGTTACGCTCCTGCAACTCGCGGCGCAGACGCTGGTTGGTGAACAGCTGCTCGGCAAAGCGGTTCTTGATGAATCGTCTGTTCGGCGTGAACGAGGTGTGTGTGGCCTGCGAGCGGGCTATACGCTCCTGTAACTGCTCATCGGCGTACGTCGTCAGCGCACGCGCAAAATCCAGCAGCAACATATACAGGTCATAGCAGTCGGCAAAGCTGCGCATCAGCTGCTTGCGTGCCTCGGACGGCAACGTGCCCTCGTTCTGCGCGTAACCAAACAGCGTCTGTACAACCTTGATTCGTATAAGTGTTCGATTGATCATAACAGCAAAAATATAAAAAACGCACAAAGTTACGAAAAATTTTACAAATATGCAAGTTTTTTGATGAAAAAAACGCATAGCAGTCATTTTTGTTTGCAAATGTCAGATATTTTTTGTACCTTTGCAAACACGTTTTTTTACAAATCACAAATCATAAATTACAAATCACAAATACGCTCATGTCTTTTGTCCACCTGCACGTTCACTCCCACTATTCGACGCTCGACGGCATGTCGAAGGTGCCCGATATAGTCGATAAATGTATCCGCTGCAATATGCCTGCCGTTGCCTTGACCGACCATGGTAACATGTACGGTATCAAGGAGTTTGTTGATTACTGCAAGTCGGTCAACAAGAAGAACGCCGAGAAGTGGGCGGAGTCGCACGATGCCTCTGAGCCGTTCGTTCCGTTCAAGCCGATCATCGGTGTCGAGGCATACTGCGCATGGCGCACGCGTCGATCGATGACCAACGAGCAATACACGTGGCCGGACGGTAAGGTCGATCAGATAGACAAGTCGGGTTTTCACCTCATCCTACTCGCCAAGAACGAGCATGGCTACCATAACCTGTGCAAACTTGTCAGCGCAGGCTTCATGGATGACGCGTTCTATTCGCGTCCGCGTATAGATAAGGAGCTGCTCGAGCAGTATCACGAGGATATCATCGCCTGCTCGGCGTGTCTGGGGGGCGAGGTGAGTCAGCGGATCTTGCACGGCGACCGCGCCGGAGCGGAGGAGACCGTACAGTGGTTCAAGCGGGTGTTCGGTGATGACTATTACCTCGAGCTCCAGCGCCATCAGACCGACAAACCCAACGGTAACCAAGAGACCTATCAGGAGCAGCTGCGCGTCAACCCTGTGCTCATCGAGCTGGCGCGGAAGTACGACATCAAACTCATCTGCACCAACGATGCTCACTTCCTTAATGAGGAGAACGCCGATGCCCACGAGCATCTGATCTGCCTGAGTACGAACCAGAGGATCTCCGAGCCGCGAAAGATGGCGTACACCAAGCAGGAGTGGCTCAAGACGCCCGAGGAGATGGAGCGCATCTTCGACGATATACCCGAGGCGCTGACGAACACCCTCGAGGTCGCAGCCAAGGTCGAGACCTATTCGCTGGATCATGATCCTATCATGCCGAAGTTCGATATCCCTGCTTCGTTTGGCAAGGAGGAGGACTACGAGAGCCGTCTGGCGTTCGAGGCGGCGTACCTGCGTCACCTGACGATGCAGGGCGCGTTGCAGCGCTACGGACAGGAGCGTCTGGATAACGACGAGGTGCTCAAGGAGCGTATCGAGTTCGAGCTGAACACGATCATCTCGATGGGTTTCCCGGGGTACTTCCTGATCGTCATGGACTTCATCCGCGCAGCACGCGAGGAGCTCGATGTGAGTGTGGGACCCGGACGTGGATCCGCTGCCGGATCGGTGGTGGCTTACTGCTTGAAGATCACCGATCTTGACCCGCTCAAGTACGACCTGCTGTTCGAACGATTCTTGAACCCCGACCGTATATCGCTGCCGGATATCGATACGGACTTCGAGGACTCCGGTCGCGGTAAGGTGCTTGACTGGGTGTCGCAGAAGTACGGCGCAACGCACGTGGCGCATATCATCACCTACGGTAAGATGGCTACGCGCTCCGCACTCGCCGACGTGGCGCGTGTACAAGGAGTGCCTATACCGAAGAGCAACGAACTCAAGTCCTACGTGCCCGCACGTGACTTCCCGGACTCGATCAAGGATGCCAATGGCAAGAAACCCAAGGTGAACCTGCGTAACTGCTACAAGTACGTTGACGAACTCCGGCAAGCGTACGAGGGCGATGATCCGACGATCCGTAACACCTTGGAGTACGCCGCACAACTCGAAGACACGATCCGTCAGGTCGGCATCCACGCCTGCGGCGTGATCATCGGTGCCGATGAGCTGTCGAAGTTCGCACCGCTCGCGTCTGTGCAAGACCCCAAGACCCAGAAACGTGTGCTCGTCACCCAGTACGATGGCCACGTAGTCGAGTCCGTAGGCCTCATCAAGATGGACTTCCTCGGACTGATCACCCTGTCGATCATCAAGGAGTGCATCCGCACCATCAAACGCACCAAGGGTATCGACATTGATATAGACCATATCCCTCTCGATGATGAACTGACATACAAACTCTTCCAGGAGGGCAGGACGGTTGCCGTGTTCCAGTTTGAGTCCTCGGGTATGCGCAGTTACATGCGCCAACTCAAACCTACCGTCATGGGCGACCTGATAGCCATGAACGCCCTGTATCGTCCCGGCCCGATGGATTACATCCCGCAGTTCATCCGCCGCAAGCACGGCGTGGAGCCTGTGACCTACGATATCCCGATCATGGAGAAGTACTTGAAGGATACTTACGGCGTGACGGTCTATCAGGAGCAAGTCATGCTCCTCTCGCGCTTGCTGGCTAACTTCACGCGTGGTGAGTCCGACAAACTCCGTAAGGCGATGGGTAAGAAGCAGATGGCTATCCTGCAGCAGCTCAAGGGTAAGTTCATGGAGGGCGGCAAAGCCAACGGCCACGACCCGAAGATCCTCGACAAGATCTGGGCGGACTGGGAGAAATTCGCATCCTACGCGTTCAACAAGTCTCACGCTGCCTGCTACTCGTGGGTGGCTTATCAGACTGCGTACCTGAAGGCGCATTATCCCTCGGAGTTCATGGCGGCTAACCTGACGATCCTCAAGAACAGCACGAAGGATGTCACGCGACTGATGGATGAGTGTACGGAGATGAACATCCGCGTGCTCGAGCCTGATGTCAATGAGTCCGCGCTGAACTTCATGGCGAACGCTGCAGGCGATATCCGTTTCGGTCTGGGCGGCGTCAAGGGAGTAGGTGAGAATGCCGTTGAGGCTATCGTCACCGAGCGCGAGAAGAACGGTAAGTACAAGGATATCTTCGACTTCGTGGAGCGTGTGAACCTCACCGCCTGCAACAAGAAGACCATCGAGAGTCTCGCCTACGCCGGAGCGTTCGACTGCTTCCCCGGGCTCTACCGCGAGCAGTTGTTAGGCATCAACTCCAGGGGCGAGGCGGTGCTCGACACCCTCGTGCGTTACGGTAACCTCTACCAGCAGAACAAAGCCGACAACCAGTTCACGCTCTTCGGCGCGATGGATATGGATATAGACATCCTCAAACCCGAGATGCCTGCCGCACCGCGCATGACGAACATCGAACGGCTGAACAAAGAGAAGGAGATGATCGGTATCTACCTCTCCGCCCATCCGCTCGACGACTATGAGTTCGAGGTGCGCGAGCTCTGCTCCGTGACTGCCGAGGAGCTCAAGCGCTTCCGCGACTGGGAGAAACCCGACCAGCGTGCTGCGGCTATCCAGCAGTTTGCGCAGGGCGGCAACGACAGCGAGGATGAGGATGAGCCGCAGACCGTAGTCGAGACTGTTGTCACCAGCGATGCCGACGGCGAACCCGTGACCGAGGAGAAAGAGGTGACTACTGACAGCACACCGCGTCCCGCACGCGTCGCTCCCGAGGAGTGGATACACGCCCATGAGAAACGCCAGCTCACCATCGGCGGTATCATCACCTCTGCCGAGGAACGCACCTCGCAGAAAGGCTCGCTGTACGGCAGATATACGATTGAGGATTACACGGGCAGCTACGAGTTCCTGATCTTCGGCGAGGATTACAAGCGCTTTGCGCCGCTGCTCAAGAAAGACGTCTATGCCTACGTCTCTGTGCAGGTACAGCCGCGCGGGTGGGGTAGTAAGTACTACAAGGAAGCACCGTTTGCCGAGGCGGAGTACGAGTGCCGCGTCAAGGATGTACAACTGCTGCAGGATGCCCAGAAAAACCGCGTGCGTAACCTCACGATCACGATGCCTGTGGATAAACTCACCGAGACTTGGACAACGGAGTTCGATGAGCAGAGCCGCGCCGCGAATGACAACGACGGTCTGGTCGTACGATTCCGCATCGAGGACTCGTTGCACCATAACGGCATCACGCTCACCGCGCGTACCGTGCATCTGAGGGTCACCAAGCCGTTCTACCACTGGCTCACCACCCAACGCAAAGACGACATCCTCACCTACCAGTTCAGCTGATGACTTTCGACGAATCGTTGACATACTTGTACTCCATAGCACCGCCCTTTCACGAGGTCGGTGCTGCGGCGTATAAGCCCGGTCTCGACACCATGCGCCGCCTGATGTCCGCCTTACACCATACACCTTACACCTTACACCATACACCCATTATTCATGTGGCGGGCACCAATGGCAAAGGCTCGACCTCGCATCTCATCGCCTCCGCCCTCGCTGCCGCGGGACTCAGGGTCGGGCTGTACACCTCGCCGCATCTCGTCTCGTTCTGCGAACGCGTCCGAGTGATTGAGCCAATGGCTAATGGCCAAAAGCCAAAAGCCAAATCCCGCCTCATCCCCGAATCCTACGTCGCCTCTTTCGTCGGTAGCCATCAGGCGCTGTTCGAGCAGTTGCAGCCCTCGTTCTTCGAGATCACTACCGCCATGGCGTTCTGCTGGCTTGCGGAGCAGCAGGTGGATATAGCCGTCATCGAGGTCGGCTTGGGCGGATTACTCGATGCCACAAATATCGTCACGCCTGTGTTGTCGGTCATCACGAACATCGGTCTCGACCACACCGATCTGCTCGGTCACACGCTCGCGGAGATCGCCGAACAGAAAGCCGGGATCATCAAGCCCGGCGTGCCGTGCGTCATCGGCGAGTCGCACCCCGAGACCACGCCTGTGTTCCTGAGGCGTGCCGCAGAGTGCGGTATCCTTGGCGAGGGCATGGAGACCACAGACTGCCGTTTATGGTTCGCGGATCAGTGCGAGTTTCTCCGCCGCCAACGTCTGCGCGTTGCGCCGGACTGCGAGCTCCGCGGTGATTACCAGCAGCGCAACCTCCAAACCGCCTATGTCGCCCTCAAAGCTATCAGCGGTCAGCTATCAGCAATCAGCAATCAAGCAATAGCCGACGGTTTTGCGAATGTGGTGACCTACACTGGTCTTCGAGGCCGTTGGGAGACGATCTGTGAGTCTCCGCTCACCATCTGCGACACCGGCCATAACAGCCATGGCATCGCCACGTATGTGAAGCAGTTGAAAGAAATCAGAAATCAGAAATCAGAAATCAGAAATTGCGCCCTGCGCATTGTCTTCGGCATGGTAGCCGACAAGGATATAGATGCTGTGCTTCGTCTGTTGCCGGCGGATGCTGTCTATTACTTCACGCAGCCCAACAGCCACCGTGCTTTGCCTGCCACCGACCTGCTCGCCCGCTGGCAAGCCCTACACCCATCAGTTGTCAGCAATCAGCAATCAGCAATCAGCAATCACAAATCACCACGGCTCTGCCGATCGATAGAAATCACAAATCCTCCCGCCGCTTTCCCCACGGTTGCCGAGGCTTTAGCGGCAGCGCGTGCCGCCGCTGCGCCCGACGATGTGATCTTCATCGGTGGCAGCAACTACGTTGTCGGCGAAGCCCTCCGGTTGTATCAGTAACAACGATATAGACTTATGGAAACACTGGATATCAACAAACATGTATTCAAAGGTAATGAGCGCGGTGAGCGATACCTGTTGTTTATCACGGCAATGTGCGCGCTGCTGATCGGGTTCTTTGTGTATCTGATTGTCAGTATGAGGCCGGCAGTGATCACGTTCAGGATCATTGGCTTGTCAGCATTGCTGATATGCGTCACGTTGCTCATTGTCGTTACGCTTGTGTCGGCATGGAAAGCGTACAGTTACGCCTTGGACACCGAGGTGCAGATCGATCCTATCCGTCGGCATTTTGTATATACCCACAATCATAAGACGATAGAGTTCGACGGCGATGATGTGTTGGCGTGGTACGATGATCTGGGACTGAAGGTCGGTTTCGGCAAGCTGTCCCGCATGACCGAGCACGACAGTGTGTTTGTGTTGAGATCCCACGAGGTTGTTTACCTGCATGCCTGGCTTTGGGACGGTGATTACTCATGGTTGAGATCCGGCGGTACGTGGGAACACAATATCAAGTTCTATCTGGAGGCTCACCGCCAGCAGTTAGGTCTCCCCGAATGCATGATGACTCAGACATACAGGTATATGTTTGCCAAATGATAACTAACCGACAACCCTCAAACATACAATACCATGCCAAAACAAAACTCTGCCACACTGCTCAATAAGTATATCTGGCTGATTGACACTATCTATTCAGCCGGACGAATCTCCCGTGAGGAGATTGATCGTCGTTGGGCGCATTCGCGTTACAACGATTCGCACGAGAATGCAATCCCCGAGCGCACGTTCCATCGCTACAAAGATGCTATCCAGGAACTCTTCGACATTGATATCCGTTGCGACAAATCCGCCGGTGCAGTCTATTACATCGCTTCTGACGAGATAGGTGAGCGCGGAAGTGCCAAACGGTGGCTGCTCAGTCAGTTTGCACTGAACAACGCTCTCCACGAGAGCCGCGAACTCAAAGGACGCATCGTCTATGAGAATATCCCGGGTGGCATCGAGTTCCTCTCGCAGATTGTTGAGGCGATGCGTGACAACAAGATGTTACGGATGACGCATCGCAGTTTTACCAGTTCGGAGAATCATGTCTATGACATTGCGCCTTACTGCCTGAAGGTCTTCAAGCAGCGGTGGTATCTGTTCGGCAAGTCGCCTGAGCACCCTGCGCCGCGTTTGTACGCCTTGGATCGTGCGGTATCCTTTCAGACGCTCGAACAGACATTCACTCTCCCGAAAGACTTTGATGCTGAGGACTATTTCCGTCCGTATTACGGCGTGTTTGTCGGCAAGCAGTTCAAACCCGAACTTATCCGCATCCGTGTTATCCCCGAGGCTGCGGCTTATCTGCGTTCGTTGCCGCTGCATGCTTCGCAGGAAGAAGATGCGCCGTGTGAGTTTTCGTATTACCTCGCGCCGACCTTCGATTTCATCCAAGAGCTCCACACCCACGGCAGCAATCTGGAGGTTCTTTCACCTGCTTGGCTGCGCGAACAATTCCTCCAAGAATCCGAAAAATCAGTCCAATTATACAAAAAATAGCATTTTCTTGAAACTTTTTTATAAATACTGCCGCAATTTGGCAGTTTGATGTAGTAATTTTGCATCGTGATTCGGAAACGAACATGCAAACGCGATGTGTAACCTTTAAAAAATTACTACTATGTTGATCAAGAAAAACAAAGCAGAATTCTTCAACTGCAATCTGGCAGGCTTCGGTCATGCTGACGGATTTTTGGTTCTCAAAGAGATGCGCCCGGGTGACAAACTTCTGATGCTGCGCGAGGAGGATAATCCCCACGATCACGATGCCATCGCCCTGTTCTATGTGCCCAAAGGCGAGTTCCCGAAAGGTGCAACGAAGCACAATGTTGACAAGTTCAAACACGCCCTGCATGTAGGCTATATTCCCGCGAACGAAAACAGCCAACTGGCTACGTTCCTTGATATGGGCTACATCGATGCTTTTGAGTGCATCATCACCAACATCAACCGCGATGCTCATCCCAACAGCCAAGTCCAGCTCCGCGTCAACCTTCTCAAGAAAGAATCCCACGCGCATGAGTGAGTAAACAAAGCGAATAACAACGCAGTAAGAAAAGTGATGTGCTAACGAATACTATAATACCAAAATAATATGAATATGCTGATAAAATTATTACAATTACGTAAGGCATGGAAGAACGACTTGCCCAAAAATAGTGTGCATCTTTATAAAGAAATCAGTCAAGAATATATTAATAGACGAGATTTCAAACAGTTGGGAAAGTTAATTCTACTGACTGAAAAGCAATCATATTATATCAAGCGGGAATTAAAAAATCCAGCCATCGAATCATTAGAAAGAGCTATTTCTTTTCTTGAAGAAGAAAAAGATTATGCGATGCTTGCTATATTCTTGCTGCTTTCTATTCGTACTGCCAATGAGTATAGGAGCATTACTCCAAATGAAGATGATATAAAAAAAGTGTTCTCTAAGTTGCCGAAGCAATCTTTATTAGTAGATTTCAAACCATATTCCTGGGCAATAAAAGAATGTGGAGTAGCAGACCTTTTTAATAATGAATTATTTGCTGTAATTGGTTTAGAATTAAAACAATATCAGCTTCTATATGAACACTATGCCACGACAGGCAATCGTTCTGCGCAAGCTTATATGCAGACTTTGATTGCAACTTCCGAGCGAGATACAACCATAGCCGAAGAACAATTACTAAAAGTAATGCGTGACTATGGTGATTTGGACGTTGCCGGTGAGGCTGCGTTCGAATACTATGAACGGCATTTTCTGCGTGAGAAAGAGAAACCGCACGGAGATAATCAATTAGTCCGTAAAAATAGCTATGCAGAAGAACGTTATCATTTCTTAAAAGATGCGCTGAATAAATGGGGTAAATGGCGTGGCGCATATAAAATAGAAATGCGAATTGATGAAATCTGTTCCACATCAGTTATAGAATGTGGCGACCTCAAACAAGTCTGGTATACTCATGCTCCCAAGCGACTTTGTTTAGAATGTCGCAATGTAAATAAACTTGAAATTTTCGTTTACCAAACTCCACTTACCGGTTGGGACTATCTTCGTATCAGTAATTGCGATGATGACATCGCCCAAATGCAGAGAGTATTAAAGAGGAGCAAAATTGTTCAACAAATAATTGAAAAAGGAAGTGATATCCCCAAATACATCTATGAAAGAAAAGACTTTTGTTTTGAAGAACTTCCTATAGGAATATACATCATTGAAATACGTATTAATGGCGTTCATTCAGAGTATATAAAGCAGCACGTTACCGGACTGCTTACTATTGGCAATGCTAACAGAGACAACTATTCATTTTTTGCAGTTCTTAATGCAAAAACAGGTTTTCCAGAGCAAGATGCATCAATTCGGTGTGCCAAGGAATATTGGAGAGGTGATAAAGGAGGAGACAAATACACAGAAACTAAATGCGATGCATATGGCACAGCCATGTTCCGATATAATGGGTGTGATATATATGGCTGCACTCCTAACGATAAAGCCGGATATTGTGATGATTTTAACTGTTATGGTTTCTGGGATCATAATGAAAAAAGTTACGGAGTCAAGATCCTGACCGACCGTTCTATCTATCGCCCAGGTCAGTGTGTTCATATCGCGGTCGTAGCATATTCTATGACAGACGATAGGAAGTGCTCTACTCGCAAGCATGTTGTTGCCATGCAAATCTATAACGCAAAAAGAGAAAAAATTCTTACCCAAAGAATAATTGCAGATGAATATGGGGTTGGTAAACTCGACTTCATCATCCCCGAAGACATACCCACGGGAAATTTGCAAATATACGCAGATAATGACTATAAAAATGTGCGCATCGAAGAATACAAACGCCCCACATTCGAAGTGTCACTTAATGCGTACAACAACTCGTACAGAGCTGGCGATGTAATCCAAGTTTCAGGTCTTGCTCAATCATATGCCGGCGTGCCAATAGACGGAGCTATTGTAAAATACAGAGTGATGCGACGTATAGCGCATTGGTGGTGGTATTATAGTCGTTATTGGGATATTGAGATTGATAATTATGAACGCCGAGGAGACGAGATATACTCAGGTGAAAGTCATACTGATGATAACGGCTTGTTTTATCTTGATGTTCCGCTGAAGATGCCGACAGAACAAGATAAGTATGGTTACTATGATTTTGAGATCATTGCTGATGTCGCTGATAAAACGGGAGAGACGCATTCATCAGAATTGGTTCTGCCGTTAAGCAAGAAGGAATATATGTTTATGTGTAAGGTAGCCAAGCACATGGAAATAAATTCTCCTTCTTCATATCGAGTAATTCTTACAAATTCTCTTGGTGAGGAAATTGCAGCGGAAGTACGAGTGCAGATTGACGAACAAGAATCTATTTCAATTGCTGCGAATCATGACATCAATATTCAATCACTATCCATAGGACGTCACACTATCAGAGCATGGTATAAAGATGAAATGATTGAGAATGAGTTTATCATGATTGATAACACCGCTACGATTCCCGCCATTTCTACAGAGGATTGGATGTATTGTTCTTCCGAACGTTTTAGTAAGGACAAACCAGTATATATTCAAGTAGGAACCAGTAGTCCGAGCACATACCTGCTCTATACTATTCAAAATGACAAAGGAACAATAGAACGTGGATGTGTCATCGCTGATAATGGCATGTTAAACCAAACTTTGCTATATCAAGAAGAGTATCGATATGGTATACGAGTTTGTTATGCCTGGGTTAAAGATGGTGTATGCCATCACGCGGAATTTTCCATTCTTCCTCCGGAGGAGAAAAAGGAATTACAATTTCATTGGGAAACATTTCGCAATCGTTTGGAGCCAGGCAAACATGAGACATGGCGTTTACGAATAACACAGGATGGAGAACCCGTAGATGCCAATATGATTGCAACTCTATACGATAAATCATTAGAACAGTTAGTTCCTCATTCTTGGAGTCATTTTTCTCCAAATATATATTTCGTTATCCCCGAGACTCAATGGGATACGCCTTATTTATTCGGTAATGGCATATGCTATATTGAGAATTGGAGAAATTATCCTAAAAAAGGTCGTCCAGCGGGAGATAACATGCTTTGTCCGCCTTGTGGAGCACCGCCTGCTGGCATGGCATGTTATTCAGAGGAATGTCTGGAATGTGATGAAGATATTACATTAGAAGAGAACTTGGATGAAGAACAAACATCATTTTCTCCACGTACTAATTTTTCAGAGACGGCGTTTTTTATGCCAGATTTACGGACAAATGAAAATGGAGAAATATGCCTTGATTTTGATTTGCCAGATACATTAACGACATGGCGCTTCAGAGGTGTTGCACACACCAAAGAGATGCATTATGGATTCCTCACTGAGGAAGTTATCGCTCAAAAGCAGTTGATGTTGCAACCCAACTTCCCACGCTTTTTGCGCGTTGGTGATGAAACTGTTTTGTCTGCTAAAGTCACGAATCTTTCTGGATCTACACTCCCAATAAAAGTACAGATAGAACTTCGTGATTCACTATCAGGAAAGATTGTATATATAGGGGAGAGGGATATTTGTTTACAGCAAGGAAGAACAGATAATATTGCTTTTACATATTGCGCTGACGACAAATCTTCTGATGTCACATGCACAATGAAGGTCATAAGTAAAGATTTCTCAGATGGAGAGTCGCACCATATACCGGTTTTGTCTAATATGGAGGAAGTGATAGTTACTCGCCCGTTCTCGCAAGTCGATATGAGCAAACATGAAGTAGATGTAGAAAACATGTTCCCAGCAGCGACTAAAGAACATAAGCTATCACTCGATTATACTGCAAGTCCATTTTGGTTGGCATATAAGTCTTTGCCAAACATAATTGAAGAGAATCCGCAAAATGCAATCTCTGTTGTTGTCGCATTGTATTGCAATCTGTTATCTAACCACATTCAAGAATTGGTATATCCAAATGTGATAGACTCGTCAAAGTATCTTCTTACGAAACAACTTGTCAAAGAATTAGCACAATTGCAGAAAAATGATGGCGGCTTTGCTTGGTACAAAAGTATGTTCTCTTCCGATTTCATGACAGCTGAGATCATGCTTCATTTGTCGCGTCTGATTTCGATAACAAAACCCATTCCTGAATTACAGGAAATAATGGGAAAAGCCAATTCGTATCTGGATAAGGTAATATGGGAAGAGGTTTCTAAAGAGCAAAAACGGGAGCAAAAAGGGGAAGAACCATACTTCCCGTCCTATGTTTGTCTGCAACACATGTATTGCTGCGCATTGCAAGAGCGGTATGTAACCGGCAAAACTGCATACGCATTGAATCATCTTCTGTATCTTTTGCGGAAAGGCATTCACAACCAAACGATTCAGGAGAAAGCAATGTCTGCAATTATTTTGAAGTCGTACGGAGAACGTGATAAAGCAGAATTGTATGCAGAAAGCATCTATCAATATACCACTGATGGAGGAGAGAAAGGACGCTGGTTCGACACTCCACGTGCTTCATACTCGTGGATGAGTTATAAAATACCTACTCATGTTATAGCAATGGAGGCGTTGTGCGCCTTGCGTCCTGATGATCAACAGACGATTGACCAAATGAAGATATGGCTCTTACAAGAAAAACGCACTCAACAATGGGAAACTCCCATTGATAGTGTGAATTCCATATACGCTTTGTTGCTTGGAGAATATAAATCACTTACTAATCACCAAGATAATGCAATAAAAATCTACGCTGATGGACAAGTTGTCGAGCCAGAACAAGAATCCTTAAATCCGTCCATGCATGCAGATTTATATTCCGATACCAAGAATATCATTTTTGAGAAGAAATCAAAGGGACTTTCTTGGGGTAATGTTACTGCTCAATTTATGCAACAACTAAAAGATGTCTCTGCACAAGGAAGTGGAATGACGATAAAGAGAGAAATTCTTAATGACATTTCAAACCTACATGTAGGCGATCGCATTAGAATACGTTTGACCTATATGTGCGAACGAAATTACGATATGATTGAGATTAAAGACGTGCGTGCCGCGTGCATGGAACCAGTCAATCAGTTATCAGTAAATGATAGTTTTGTCCATGTCGCGCCGCACGACACAGAAACCATATATTCCTATTTAGGCTTGCCAATTGGAGAGCACTCCATTGAAACAGAGTATTATCTAACTCGTCCCGGCACATATCAATTAGGTCTCGTGACAATTAAATGTTGCTACGCCCCCGAGTTCTACGCAGTTTGCCCGAGTGAAACTTTAATAGTGAAGGAAATAGCACAATAACTGATATGTTATGAGCGTTGGATTATCTCATATAGTAAGGCATGATTTTAAGCACATGCATGATCTACAAGCATGTAGTCGTTTTGTAATAAGAACTGCTTATGCGCTCCAAACTCAACTTCATGATGAAGTATGGGTTCGGCGTGGCGATGTGAGTTGGAAAGATATTGTTAAATATGGTTGGAGAAAGACTCTAACCTTTGATAATTATAATGATTTGCCTGCCGAATTTGTTATAGAACTAAATAGGTATGATGTTCGTCTGACTCTACGAAACGGTTTTTGGGAAATTGATTCTATGGGATATAGTTTTTTTTAACTCTTTTCTGTAGATGATGGTCAATTGTGGCTCAGAACGAGAATAGCCGACATCGTTCGTGTCCTTGGTAAAACCGAAGTCTGGCATGCAGACGAGTTTCATGTCTGGAATGTCGCTCATGACGCATTTAATGTGGATAATGGAACATTTGACGAATGGTATGATTATGCTAAAACTTCTGGAATTATAGAATTCGATGAGTAATATTGGCTCAATGAACCCAATGACGAGCATTATCCCGATATATTACATGATGATATAACGGAATTGGATGAGCGTCTTGAGAGGATCCGAAAAGAATGGGGAAAATATAATATTATCGGTTTATATCAATGTCATGGCGAATATGTAGCCATAAAAAATGGGATTTTGTGTTGGCTCAATCCACAAACAGGTAAGTCAAGACGATTCTATCAAAGAGAATTCAAAAATATTGAATTCCGTAGTATAATCAAGGCTGAAATGGTATAAATATGAATGAACTATAGCAAAAATTTGCAAATGTCAAAAATTTTTCGTAACTTTGCGCTGAAAATAATCTTACTATAATCCCATGCAATTAGGCTATGTACATTTAAACAAAACTGAGCAAGCGAAGCAGATATTGGCGATGCGGCGGGCTGAACAAGGTGCTATCGATGAATTAGGCATCGGCAGTATTCGTGATGCGCTGGCGGATAGAATGTTCCCTGGGATATCTACGCTGCATCAACATGCCAAGTATTTCGCATTATTGCCGCAGGTGTATCAAAAAGTATGGGAGCGAGCCAGACGTACGGAAGGCATCAGTTTGCGCCAAGTGCAACAGATGATTGTTGAAGAGGAGATCAATATGACTCGCTGTTTGAGCCGCAACACTCCCAATGCATCTGGCATAACCGGAGCTGATTCGTTGCGGTCGAATAATCAGTTCGTCAAGTATGATCCTACGTACATCTATAACTCAGCCTTGCGTACCTACGGCTTCTTGCAAATAGATTCCCGCGTATCTATCGCCTCAGCTATCTTGAATAGTGCGCGCCCATGGCAGGAACGACCGGAACGAATGAAAACCGAAGCGGAGGATGTGGCTAATGATGCACAAGAGGTTGCCAATGATCGTCCGTTCTGCGAATTTCCTCGTGCGCTCGGCTATAAATTTCCGGACGAGTGTCACTTGGATGTAAACATCGCCGAACGTGAGTATATCAAAGATCACATGCTCGCCACTCCGCAAGTGCGTGCATCGCTCTTAGGCTATTTGTTAGAACACGACACCATCGATATATCCGGCGATTTCAATACGCTTGATCGGGACGAGTTAAATCTCCCGTTACAATTCCGCGATCTCATTCACCGAAGCGTCATTATCTCTGAGTTCATCTATTTGCTATTCTTGCGGTATAATCTATTGCTTGCTGATGGTCAGGATGACGAATTGCAGCAAGAGTGGGAAGATCGCTATCAATATTTCCAAGAACGCAAACCCGACATTATAGATTGTCTGAGTATACTGCATCCATCACCTAATAAACTGCTGCGCAACTCGCTGCATTTTGTGGAAGACTGTTATCAATACATCATGGATGAGCAATGGGCTTTCTTGGATGATACTATTATACGTCGCGAGATAACCATCAAGACCAACCGCAGAAAGATAAATAATCCCGAATTTGAATACAAGTCGCCCATCCATCATTATCACCTAACCTATCGCTGGGAAACAGTGCAGCTGATGTTAAAAGAGTTAAGAAAGGAGGACTTATGGCAAAAGAACTAATGGGGAACGTCCTCTACAATGAGTCCTTATTGACACCGGGTTATCAAGTTGAAGCGGCTATTGGCACGACCTACAGCCTTGATCTGGAGACGCTGCTGGAAGTTCCACTCGCTTTGGGAGAACTAACCGGCAACGCTGAGCAATATATTCAGCGCCCGTATTACCTGCTGGATGTTATCAACAAAGTGTCCGGTAAGTTCTGCGTCTACTGCAACGCGGGTAGCATATACAATCCGTTGCAAAAAGACCAATCGGGCGACATGAAGAATAATGCCTTGCTTGGAGAGCGCATCTTGACGCTCATGGAAGACTGCATCTGCCAAGTGCAACCCGAAGGACATAAAAACTCATTCGCCAGTTTCCACCCCAAAGTATGGATGATCTTGGAACAACGTAAAGAGTCCGAAGAACGGCAGTTGAAAGTGATGGTGATGAGTAAGAATCTCACGTATGCCACCGATATAGATATAGCCTGTGTGCTAACTGGCAAAGTTATGCGCCGTCATGCAACCACCGCAGCGCAAGAGAAACATCAGCCTTTGCTGGATCTGTTAATATGGCTGGAGAGATTCAGTAAATCGAAGCAGCAGAAACAGCTGCTCCACACCTTGCAAGAGGTTATCCCTTGCGTTGAACATTTCGATATAGACGACAACCTCTTCGAGGATTATGATTTCCACCTGATGGGTGTTCCTAATTACGATGGCAAAGCATGCTTGGCAGATATGCTATCCAAATCCGGTGACACGATTGTGATATCGCCGTTCATAGATCTGCCTACTATCGGAGAGTTTGCCAAACGCAAAGGACGCAAACTGCTCATAACACAACCCAACAGTTGTACGCCCGACATTCTTAGCCTGTTACCGGATCAGGTATATGCAACCAAATTGTCGCTGATATCGCCCGACGAGGAAGGCTCCTATGTCAACATGCACGAGAAGATCTATTTCATCAATGACTCACGCGGAAATAGATTATACTTGGGCTCCACCAATGCCACTAACAACGGCTTCGACCGCAATGTGGAACTGTTGCTGTCGTTGCAATTCCGTTCGTATATGGCTTCCTTTGATAAAATCAAAGAGCAGTTTGTCAATGATGATAAAGATTGCGCATTTGAAAAGGCTATCCCCTATACCGTCGATACGGCGTCGCAAGACGAACAACGCGCCCTGCAACTATGCATCCGTCGAGTCATTGCTGCTTTGCAAAATGCAGAAGTTGAACCGGACTCCGAAGGAACATGTCGGATAACGGTTAAATGTAAAGACTTCCAGACGCAAGAACAAATCAGTCTGTGCCCCATCTATAGCCCGTCTAAAAAACAGGCATTATCCCGCCAAATGGTCTTCGCCGGTTTGCCATTGACGGATTTGACGGAACTATACATCTTGGAGTGTCGCGACGTACATGTGGTGATCAAGATTAACACACGCAACATGCCATCTGATCGCTGGCAGAAGATATACGACCGGCTCTTAAACACTCCCAATAAGGTAATGGACTACTTGGCATATATGCTTTCGGTTGATCCCGATGGCTATATGCAAGAGATGGTTACTGCAGAACGTCATGAGCATCAATCCGAGCATAGAGAGTTGTTCAAGGGGTTATCCTTGTATGAAGATCTGCTCAAGACAGCCTACATTGACCCGGACAGGATTAACCGCGCAATAGAAACGCTGAGCAGATGCAGCGTTGCTGAAGTGGAAGACTTCAAAGTGTTGCTCAAACAAATGCAGCAGGCAATACCAAAGATTAAACGAATGAAACGAGAATAACGATGGCACAACCGAAAGATTTCCAAGAAAAAACAGCGCAACGCATTGCGGAACTGTTGATAAATGGTCGTAGTCGAGTCCTACTGGCAGATGAAGTGGGTTTGGGTAAGACCATCGTGGCACGTCGTGTCATTGACCTGATACGTGCTTGGCGCGAAAAAGTGAAAGACTCGTTTTATAAAGTGGTCTATATCTGCTCCAATGCAAATATCTCCACGCAAAACATTTGCGAATTGGGCGTTCAGAATAGTTCTGACTTTGGCGATAGCCGATTGTCTATGCAACATTTGCAAATCGCTATCAAAGAATATGAGATATCGAAAGAGGCTGCGCTGAAAGGTGTTATGGCAGAGCGATTGATTCCGCTTACACCGTGTACCTCTTTCCAAATCGTCAATTCCACCGGCACATCCAGAGAGCGCGCCCTTATGTGCGCTATTTTACCGCTGATAACACATATAGAGGATGTCGACGCTTTGAGTGAGTTCTTACAGATGAAAGTGAAATATTGGGAATGGGAAGTGAACAGATACCGTCGGGAGATTGAGCGTATAAGCGAAAGTGATTATCTACAAAAAATGAGAGAGGCTTTCGCAATCAAAGACCAAGAACTTCATCTCACCGAGCGTATCAATGCAGTTTGTCATACTAAGGATAATGCGGAACGCAGAGCCGTGTTGACTCAACTCCGTCGTGTCTTTGCGGAAATAAGCATGGATATGCTCGACCCCGATTTAATTGTCATGGATGAGTTCCAGCGCTTCTCCGATCTCTTGCACCCTGGCGATGATGAACAGGCGATGTTGGTAAAGAAGTTCTTCTCGAATCCGGCATCGAAGATACTCCTCTTGTCTGCCACTCCATATAAACCTTTTTCCACGCTTGCAGAGATTAACGAAGGAGAGGTGGACGCCTATCGGGACTTCCTCAAAGTGATAGATTTCTTGTTTGTCACCAAAGATGAGGCTGGACAATTCCAAACGATATGGAAGCGTTTCTCTGATGACCTGCGGTTAGTGTCTGCGGAGAATAAAGAGAATGCATTGGAGTCAAAGAAACTCGCCGAAGATGAGTTGTATAAGGTAATGTGCCGCACCGAACGTATTACCAATAACATGAACCCCGATGCACAGACCGTCTTTGATGTGCCTGTCTCGGAAGCAGACCTTTGGTCGTTCGCTGAGGCTCAACATCTATTAGACACAATAGCCGCTCATACGCGCAATGTGCATTTCCGCAATGTGCCGTTGGATTATATCATGTCCTCGCCCTATCTGTTATCCTTCATGGATCGCTATCAACTCAAGAAATACGTGATGGAGAATAGACGCGACGTACGAGATGCTATAGTCAAACGCAATACATCCTTATGCATCAACGAACAACGCATAAATAATTACGAAGCTATCCCTGCCAATAACGGCAAACTGCAGTTTCTTCACGATGCGGTATTTGGTGAACTGAACACCAAGAACGAACCCAAGACACACATTCATCAGTTGCTTTGGATTCCGGCTTCGCGCCCCTACTACAAAGCCGGAGGAATATTTGAGGAAGAAGCATCGCGCAGTTTTAGCAAATTCCTCATCTTCTCCTCGTGGGAAATGGTTCCGCGTATGATTGCTGTGATGATGTCGTATTATGCAGAACGATATACCCTTGGTTCGTACCGTAAGCAACGTGGCGGCTTTACCTACAAGACTTCTCAAAAATCCAAAACCAAACGTGTCTATGAGAAGAAAGTGGAGAATTTCTTCTTGGAATACCCGTGCCGCAAGTTGGCTTCTCTATACACTCCCTCATTGTATTTGGATAAGACGCTGACGGAACTCCGTGACCATCTGCGTTCATTGATCGAAGATGCTTTGCAAGAAATCGGAATATCATCCTTTGATGCTGCTGCTCGAAACAGTGCGGAGCAAGTATCGGAGATAATGCGTCGATTAGATGGAGAGCAAATCGAAGTTCCCGCAGCGGTTCACCCGAATACAATTCGGATCTTAGTGGATTGCACCATTGCCTCTCCCGCGATATGTGTGTATCGTATCGAGCAAGATGAGCAAAGTGCACGGCAAGTAGCTGCTAAAATGATAGCCTTGTTCAATAAACCCGAGAGTTCAGCTATCGTTGACACAATATGCACGGAAGATAACTACTACCAGCAAGTGCTGACCTATTGTGTTATGGGTAACTTGCAAGCAGTTCTGGATGAATATAAATTCACCATCCGGGACATCAAACTTGGTGACGCGTTGAATATAGCAGCCTCCAATAACCTCACCATTGATACTAAGCGTACCTTGACGGGCGATGAGAAGTACAGATGCAGTATGCGTACCCATTTCGCTTCACAATATGTGGACAAGGTGGCTACCGACGAATCAACGCAGCGCACCAGAACGATGCAGGACATCTTCAATTCTCCGTTCCGACCATTCATCTTGACGACCACCTCAGTAGGACAGGAGGGGCTGAACTTCCATTGGTATTCGCGCAAACTGGTGCATTGGAATTTACCATCTAATCCGGTGGATATGGAGCAACGGGAAGGACGTATCAACCGCTACGGTTGCCTCGCCATACGGCGCAGCATTGCGCACTTGTGTGGCGATGCAAAGACATTGCAAGGCGCAAGTGATAAGGATATCTGGAATATCCTCTTTGATAAAGCACGTGACACAATCGGGCAGGGCTATTCCCAAATGGTACCATTCTGGTGCATCCCGCAAGAATGCTTAACTGAAGATCAGAAAGCACAAATGGAATACATAGAACGATTGGTTCCTATGTATCCCTATAGCAGCGAGCATGCCCGCTATGAACATCTCTTGGATGTGCTATCGCTCTATCGCTTAACATTAGGACAACCCCGCCAAGAAGAGTTGACGCAGATCATATCGGCTAACCATTTTCCGGAAGAAGAACTACGGCAACTGATCATCAACCTCAGCCCGTATAATCGAAAGAACTGTCTGCAAGAAGTTCCCGGCTTGCTTGAGGAGAATTGAATGGGAATTGAATAGGAATTGAATGGGAATTGAATGAGAATTGAATGAGAATTGAATGAGAATAGTAGCTTGAATAAAATTCAGGGCGAGATATGCTTTTCTGATACTCGATTTCCCAAATATAACAAAAAATGCACTTTTTGGAAAAAAAGACCCCCGTTTTTCGTCTCATTGGTTACCCCCATACTCTATTCATATAACTCCAAAGATTGCCTCTGCACCAAAGACACTCCTCCTCCCAATCACGCTCCTTTCACCAGCCAAACACGGCAAAAAGACGGCAACGACACGGCAACGACACGGTAACGACACGGTAACGAATGCGACTTTCATGCTACTGATAGCACACTAACACAATAATAACAATCGACCAATCTTGGGCGATATGGTCGATATAATCTTTCACCAACATGGCAAAAGCAGAATTAGACATCTTATTGAACAAGTTAAGCGGTCGCTTAACAGGTGACAGCAAGTTTTACACGGCTCATCGTTACGGGCAAACGGTCGTCAGCAACTATCCTTTGCACAAAGACCCTAAATCGATCACGCCTCATCAGCACGAACTGAACGTGTCCTTTGGCGAAGCTTCTACACAGGCAAAACAGGAACTCGATAATTCCGAAAGGCATGAGTATTGGCAGAACAGATACGATCAGTACAAACGCCTCGCCAACCGGAACCTTGCGAAAGCCAACCTGCAATTCTTCGGAACAAAACCGGACGGCACTCCTTCCGTCTCCCCCGATGCCTATTACAAAACTCTCCGTGGCTTCGTCATCGCCCAACTGACGACGCAACATTCTTAGCCGGACAGCTACCTCATGCCATTAACGGTTGCGGTTCTTGCGGCGGTTCCAGAAGAAGCGGAACACAGGCAAGAGGATAGGGGTGATGAAGCGCAGTTTGGAGATCCCGCTGCGGATGCTGTTCACGCCATAGATGATAGGCGCATAGTCCGCCTTGATCGACTCGATGTCCTGACGGACTTGGCGCTCCTCTTTCGTGGCTTTGGCAAGCAGCAGCTCACGCTGATGCTCCAGATCGCGCATGGTGCGGATAGAACAGAGCTCACTCATGGTTCACCTCCTTCCTGTCCTGTATCACCTCCGTACTCTGCTGCGGCTTGTCATCTTTCGGTTCGAACAGAATAGAACTGATGGCAGCCAGCATGGGATTGATGAACAGCTGCTGGCGGAAGACGATAGCGCCGACCATGATCAGCAGCCACAGCGCCACGACGATCAGCGTCGATGCCCACATAGGCAGAGCCTGACCGATAGCGAAGATCAGCGCCATGCAGCCGAACGATATAACGGCGAACAGCAGCAACACCAGCACCAAGGCAAACAGGATGAGCCCGACGATCTTCGCAGCTTTCTCCAGGAAGTCAACCTTCAGCAGGTCGAACTTCGTGGAGGCAAACTGCTTGATGTCCGCCCATGTATGCTGATATTTCTCAGAATCAAACATGGTGCAGGTAGTTATGCTTTGGCTGGTTTAGCCGCAGGTTGGGGAGCTGCTTCGGCGATGGCGGTCTCAACCACCTCTTCGATCTCCTCCTTGGTGAAGTACTCGCGCACGCGTGCGATTACCTTATTTACTAACTCCTCGAGTTCCTCTTTGTTGAGGTGAGAGGCTTTCTCTTTAGCGATACGTACTACGTCATCGCGGAGTTCCTGACCTGACTTGGGAGCGAACAGCAGTGCTGCCATAGCTCCAACGATAGCGCCGCCTAACAGCGCAGCAATGATTGAACCGGTGTTGTTTGCCATAGTTGTAGTTGTTTTAAGGGTGGATATTAGAGCCGCCAAAATTGGCGGCTGGCATTAGTTATACCACGATGCGTACATCGCGTAGTTGTGGGCGATCTTGCGGTTGATCTCGGCGGTCTGCTCGGGCTGAGCTTTCTTGATGAACTTAGCCGGCACGCCGCCCCAGATCTCGTTTTCGCCTATCTGTGTGCCTTTCAGCACGAGTGCTCCGGCTGCTACGATCGCACCTTTGCCGACATGTGCGCCGTCGAGTAGGGTAGCGCCCATACCGATCAGTGCGTAGTCATCTACATCCGCGCCGTGGATCGTCACGTTATGTCCGACGGACACATAGTCGCCCAGCGTGATTGTGGATTTTTGATAGAGTGTGTGGAGCACCGAGCCGTCCTGAATGTTACAGTGCTTGCCGATGGTGATCGTGTTCACGTCGCCACGGAGCACGGCATTGAACCATACCGACGAGCCTTCGCCTATCGTGACCTCACCCACCACAGTTGCATTCTCCGCCAAGAAGACGTCGGATGCAATCTGCGGGGTGAGTGTCAAACCGTCGCGTTTTATGCTTCGAACGAGTGCCATTAGCGTGCCGCGATGATTGCTTCGAACTTCTCTGCTACCAGTGCAGCGCCGCCGATCAGACCACCGTCGATGTCCGGGCAAGCGAACAGCTCGGCTGCGTTTTTCTCGTTGCAGCTGCCGCCATACAGGATCGTCGTGTCGTCAGCCACCTGCTTGCCGAACTTCTCGGCAACCAAGCCGCGGATGAACGCGTGGATCTCCTGTGCCTGCTCCGGTGTAGCCGTCAGACCCGTACCGATAGCCCAGACGGGTTCGTAAGCGAGGGTGATGTTTGCCCACTGCTCAGCGCTCAGGTTGAATACCGAACCCTCGAGTTGTGCTTTCACTACCTCGTTCTGTTTGTTCTCCAGACGCTCCTCTTTCACCTCGCCGATGCAGAAGATCACCTTCAGACCGTTAGCCAGTGCCAGCTCGACTTTGTTCTTGAGGATATCGTAGTCCTCGTGGTAGTAAGCA